>Ga0256839_1000018_pt1 | contig 227237 bp, 224 predicted proteins | sample 354166metaG_FD_185968 | JGI IMG/M metagenome (GOLD analysis project Ga0256839, IMG submission 185968) | Hydrothermal vent microbial communities from Mid Atlantic Ridge, Atlantic Ocean - 354-166 | ecosystem: Environmental > Aquatic > Marine > Hydrothermal vents | place: Atlantic Ocean: Mid... | reverse complement strand
GGCTTGTTCGGCAATAGTGGCTTGATTTTGCTGAATTGTTCTTCCGTTAACCAAAATGTCCCAGACATGAAACCCTCCCTGTTTCATATCTTGAATCACATTCTGATTTATAGGTCTACGCCCTAGGTAATGCGTGGGCCGAACTGCTGCCAAGTCTCCGAGAATAGCTTCTCCGAAACTGCGCAGCCTAGAACTGCCGGATAACAACACCGGTTTCTCCAGACGCTCTTCAATTTCAACCAACATGCCGACCTCTTCTACTAGATAGTGTATTACATCCTCAAAGGCCTCATTCGTGAGGAGTGCGATCTTCTGACACAGCCTGTCGTGGGATATGTGTCCCATTTCTTTCAGCGAAAGAATAACTTTGACTATTCCGGGATCAGAAATCTCAAAGAAGCCGAGTGAGTTCTGTATCGTCACGCCATCGCCTCCGATGGCGTGACCGAAGGCTCGGATTACATATCCATAGGACATGAAAGAAGGCCTCCACAGTTATTTACCAGCAGGAGGTGCCGGAATTGTTGCAAGAAGCGCAGTTGTCCGGCGACTGATTGTGCCGTGTGCCACCAAGCTTGACCGGGCGCTTGGTAAGTTGTTTTCCATAACGATTAGTCATAGTCTTTACTCCTTGAATAAGCCCTATACGGGACGGTGAATACAGACGTTTAATCGCGTTAAGGGCGACTAAATACTATCGCCTGCAACCTAACTACAGAAAGATTCCGAATTTATCCTAACCTAAATATTTTTGTGAGCAGCATTTTGCCCACAGAGATTATGACCTGCCCCCATCTTTGTATTTGTCCGCGAGATTATCCCATTCATCATCGCTTAGGCCAAAGGTCAGTTCCGCCCATGCTTCTTCGTCCGTAGCCCCCGTTTTTGGAAAATCTTCTTTCGACCACTTATAATCGTCGTAAACTGCCCTAAGCGCATTAAAAAACGAGCTTTTTCCGGCATTGTTTGCCCCGACGAAAATTGAATACGGATACAAATCTACACTGGTATCAATAATCGACCTAAAATTGTGAATGTGAGCTTTCTTCAGTTTCATTCCTTTAGCCTATCAATTTATTGCGCAGCAGGCTTCCTAATTGGTTTCCAAGCAGGCGCGCGTTAAAGTGCTTCCTGCCGCCATCATAGGAAACCAAACTTCCAGTATGCAAGGACTGGTCCCGGAATGCGCAGGGAGGCCTTTACACCCCCTCCGGCAACGCCCCCAGGCACCCCTCCAGAAACCCCGCTGGCTCCTCGCCCAGCGCCTTCAGGATCACGAAGGTTTCCACCACGTCCAGCCGCCGTTCGCCCAGCTCATACTTGCCCACGAATGACGCCGGTTTGCCCAAGCTGCGCGCAAGCTCGGCCTGGGACAGGCCCTTGGCCTTCCGCAACGCCACGAGGGCTGCAAGGAAATTCTGATACGCCTCTGTTCTGACGGCACCTGCCAAACCGGTATCCCTTCATTGATACCGGCTGTTACCCCTGTTTTAGGTTTACCCCCAAAATGGGGGTGTTATAATGGTGCAACCCGTTGCAAATAACAGGAAAAAGGACGTTCTGAATGCGATTTCTCAAGCTGGTTGCCATTGTGGTTGGTCTGTTGTTCGCCATCGCCCTTACCGTTACGATCAGCCCGCTTGCCGGGTTTGCCCTCGCCTTGCCGGTGACGGTGGTGTCCGGCTTTGCCTTGTTCCGCCCCCTGCCCAGGCTGGGGCTTGGCAGCCGTGTTTTCGCAGGGGTCATTTTCATCTTTGTCGGCCTTGGCAACCTTGCATTTTTCCAGGATGTCGCAGAGCGTGAGACCTATCTGACCGCCCTGCGGGAAAGCGACCCGGCGGCCTATCTGGACGAGCTTGAAGAGACCGATCCGCGCCGATGGCTGCGCGAGCTCGAAGCCCTCGCTCCTGAACGCTACCGGGCGGAAATCGAACGTCGTGAACGGGAAGCCGCTGAGGCGGAGCGGCAGCGCGAAAGGGAACGGGCTGAGCGGGCCGTAGAAGAGGCCCGTCAGGAAGCCGAACAGGCCGCAGAAGCCGAGCGCCTGGCAGCCGTTCAGGCGCGGCTGCGCGAAATGTCGGAGCGCGCCCGGCGCCAGCCACCGCCACCACCCGCGCCCAAACGTATCACCGGCGCCCATGTGGGCTGTATTACCAAGGACGCGCTGGAAGAGTTTCGCACGGCCGCGCACAACAACGATCTTCGCCAAATCCGCGCCCTGACCAGCACCATCTGCACCCCCATCAAGGGGATGGAATATTCCGTCGTTGACCGGGGCTGGATGACCTCACGCATACGGGTCTACGGCAACGGCGGCTCGGCCGTGCTCTGGGTCATCAGCGAAGCCCTGAAACCTGCCAAGTAAGGAGAACCCTCATGCGCAAACTGATCCCCCTTGCCCTGCTGGCCGCAATGCTGCCCAGCGTGCTGGCCGCCGGACCGCTGAAAGACGCCAGAGAGGTGCTGGAAATGTGGGCACCCAAATCCGTCACGCTCAACAACGGCACGCTGACCGTTGTTCTGCCCCAGAGAAGGATCACCCAAGACATCTACACCGGCGTTCTGACTGCCGGGCTGTGCCTGGGGCAGGCAGCGGGCAAGGATTTCTCGGCCATAACCGAGCTGGTGGTGCTGAACCAGTTTGCCCGGCAAGGCTATGTCTTTGAGCGCGGCGCACAGGATTGCGACCGGATCAACAAGGCCCCGGCCGGAAGTAATACCCTGCGCCTGATCATCCTCGGTGCCACGCATCTTTACTGAGGGCCGATCATGTCGCCAGCCGTGCTATTGCTGCCGGGCGGATGATCCCGTGAAAAGTGGATGCAGCCGCCCGAAAATTCCGCGTTGCAACGGGTTGCAAGTTCCTTCGGCACAACTGTAGGCTCCGAAACAGGCAATTTTTACAACCAGGTTGAAAGGCAAGCATGAAGAAACCCGCCACCGTCACCGCACTGGATGATCTCGGGCGCGTGCGCCTGTCGCACTCCTTCTTCATGCGCGAATTTCTCTACAGCGAAGTCGCCGCCCTTCACGGCATCGCGAACATCCCCGACGACCCTGACCTTGCCATCGCCGCCGGGCGGGGCTTGTGCGAAAACCTGCTGGAGCCCTTGCAGGCCACCTTCGGCAAGGTGGTCGTCCGCTCGGCCTTCCGCTCCTGCGCGCTCAACCGGTTCTGCAACGAACAACAGAAGGCCGGGAAGAAAGGCTATAGCTGCGCCTCGAACGAGGCCAATTATGCCGGCCACATCTGGGACCGCCGCGATGCGCAGGGCTGCATGGGGGCCACCGCCTGCATCGTGATCCCCTGGTTTGCCGACCGCCATGCGCAGGGGCAGGATTGGCGCAGCCTTGCCTGGTGGATACATGACCACTTGCCCTATTCGTCGCTGTTCTTCTTTCCGAAGCTGGCGGCGTTCAACATCACCTGGCACGAAAACCCCGAGCGACGGATTTCCAGCTACATCAAGCCCAAGGGCATCCTGACAAGGCCGGGGATGGACAACCACGACGGGGATCACTCCGCCTTCTACGAAGGCTTCCCGACGCTCCGGCAGAGCTGATACCCCCTTTTCCGGCTTATTCTGTGTCTTTTACTTCCGCCATAACCCCTGCCGCAGCGAATTTTTGCAACGGGTTGCAACGCGGGAAAGCATATCTGCAACTTCTTACATCTAGCTCCTCCGATCACCTTCCTGAAGGGAGCTTCCGCCAAAACTCTTGATGTAGCAGGTATCATACCCTATGCTCCCCTTGGGCTTTCACCCAAGCCTCCCCCCTCCGTTGGGAAAGTATCATCATGCAGGGTATGGACCAGAGAGTTTTCTGTTCGAGCATACACATAAGGAGGGGTTGTGTTTTTTGCTCGCAATAGGAGAATCTCCAATGGGTCTATCTGCACCTATCAATGAACTGAAGCGAAAGGCCAAACTTTTTGGCCGCAAAGAAGGCATACCCCACAGCCAGGCACTGGACCAGATTGCCCGGGATGAAGGGTATCCAAGCTGGGGGCTGCTCCTTCGAGGATATGAAAGGCAAAAATCCAGACCATCAAGCGGCCACGTGATCGAAAGCCTACCATTTGATGAGGATTACAGGAGAGAAGCAATTAAACTCGCTGAGGCCACATTTGAGCGAGTTATCCGGCGGATCGAGCCTGACAACCCCAAGAGGACGCGGCAGCTTTGGAATGCTGCGGAATACGTTGACAAACATCACCTTTCCGCTGACATGCTGCCCATAGACCGAGAATATGCACTTTCGTTGATCGAGGCTTTTCTGGTGCATCATGTGATTGATCTGGCTGTCAAGGCAGACAACAAATCCGGTGTATAATATCCCTTACAAACCAAATTGGGGAGCCCTTGGCGCCCCAAAACAGTTTGTTGGGTCAAAACGCTTCATGGAAACACCGCTTCCTAGCTCCGTTTCCGTTGGGGCATCCCAACACAAAGGGTGGACAGAAAGGTGGACAGAAAATCCACTGCTGCCATCAATACGCTGATAATAAACGATTTTCTGGAAAAGAATGGTGCCCGGGGGCGGATTTGAACCACCGACACGAGGATTTTCAGTCCACTGCTCTACCCCTGAGCTACCCGGGCACGGGCGAACGCCTTGGCGTTCGGGTGGCGGTTTTCTATTCGGGCGGCGCGCAGCTGTCCAGAGGGGAATTGCGAAAAAATCAGTTCGGGCGACGCCGGGTGCCCTCGCCTTTTCGCATCGGATCGCCATGCCTTTCGGCGGCAGGTGCATCGGGCGGTGCTTCGTCGGCAGGAATCGCGTAACTTCCGCTCATCCAGCGCCCGAGATCGATATCGGCGCAGTGTTTCGAGCAGAAGGGGCGATATTTTCGGGCGGTTTGCCCGGCGCAGATGGGGCAGGTCATTTCGGCAGAAGCTCCAGGATGGGCTGACGTTCGCGCTTGCGTTGCAGCTCATAATGGCCGAGCGGTGTCCAGCCCACAAGAGCGGTTTCAACCGCATCGGATCGAAAGGCCGCGCGCAGGGTGGTTTCCAGAAGACGACGGTCTTTCTGCGGCAACGGCGCGAAATCCACCGTGATCTGACCGCCCAGACCAAGGATGCGCAATGCACGCGGCAGGGCCCGGGCAGCGGCAAGGTTGGCCTTGAGCCCGGCAGCAGGAGAGGTATCGGCGCCGGTATTCACATCCACCGCCACCAGAGCCCGCGTTGGCTCGATCCACATCGAAGCCCCGCTACCAAGCTGCAGAGGACCATTCAGAAAGGCATCAAGCGCCTCGGCCACGCCATGATCGGCAAAAGCACCTGACGTGTCGGCCAGAACGTCAGGCGCGGGCCAATCGCGCCAGGCCAGTTCGTGGGGGCCCGGCCCCTCGAACAGAAGTTCCGGCCCCAACGCGCTGTCATCCCCCATCACCTGCTCGGCCAGCCGGCGCATGGCGGCAATATCGGCAATGATCCCTTTTTCGTCGGCGTCGGCCGCTGCCGAACGCAGGATCAGGCCGAAATCGCTGCCCTCCATCGCCGCATGTGCGATTTCCAGCAACGCATCACGCAGATCCGCATTGCGGATTGCGCGTGAAATGTTGATTCCCGGCGCCCGAGGGGTAACGATGGCATGGCGGCTCTTGAACAACACCCGATCGGCAAGCGGCACTGCCTTGCCCGGCTCGCCATAACCGGTGACCTGCACCAGCATCGCCCGCCCCGGAGCCAGCCCCCGTGCCTTGCGCAGAAAGCCGGTTGCCCCACCGGGCAGGCGCATCATCATGCCGCCCTGCCCCTTGAGCGGACGATCCGTCAGCGCGCGGAAAATGGTGCCGGGCCGCGGCGCATCGCCGCCGGCGATCAGGAAATCGGCCAGCCGGCCATCTTCCATCAGCGCAGCCGCTTCCCGACCGCCGATATGATCAAGGGCAATCACCCGGCCCTTCACGCACCCGCCCTCTTCATCCCCACGCCCAGAACCGGCCAGCCGGCGGCCCGCAGAAGCCCCGCCGTTTCGGCCAGCGGCAGGCCGACAACGCCGGTATAGCTGCCCTCGATCCAGGGAATGAACTGCCCTGCAAGCCCCTGAATGCCATAGCCGCCCGCCTTGCCCTGCCATTCGTCACTGTCGAGATAGGCTTCGATCTCGGCCGGCTCCAGACGCTTCATCTTCAGGATCGTGACACTTTCGCGTTCCCACAGGCGATCACCGCGGCGCACCACGACAGCCGTGACAACGCGGTGTCGCCGCCCCGACATCCGGCGCAGGAATTCCCCGGCCTCATCCCGGTTGCGCGGCTTGCCCAGAATCCGCCGCCCCAGTGCCACGATGGTATCGGCAGCCAGCAGGATTTCATCATCGGCCAGGGGGATGGCCAAGGCCTTTTCACGGGCCAGACGCCGGCAACAGGGGCGGGGCAACTCTCCCTTTCGGGGGGTCTCATCAATGTCGGCCGGGCGCACCGCATCGGGCACCACGCCGATCTGGGCCAGCAGTTCGACACGACGCGGACTTGCCGAACCCAGAACGAACCTCATGCCGGGGTTACTTGAAGCGATAGTTGATGCGGCCCTTGGTCAGGTCATAGGGCGTCATTTCCACCTGCACACGGTCTCCTGCAAGCACCCGGATCCTGTTCTTGCGCATCTTTCCTGCCGTATGAGCAATGATTTCATGGCCGTTCTCAAGCTCGACCCGAAATGTCGCATTCGGCAGGAGTTCCTTCACGACACCGGGAAATTCGAGCAGTTCTTCCTTGGCCATGGTCACTCCTGTCTGTCTGTTGCACATATGCGGCCCCGAAGCGCCGCCAAGCCGTAAATGGGCCGACTCAGAAAGAAAATCAAGGAAAATGACCGCCCCTGCAGAAGCGCCACGCCTGAAAACGGCCCGCGGCAAACGTCGGGAAAGGGATTTCCCATCTCCGGACGGCACCGGCAAGGACGCTGGCAGGTATGTCTGGCTGAGATCACCGGGCCTATCAGCCGGGCCCGCATGCGGATCAGACGGTCAGCCCCTCGGGTTCGGCCAACCCGTGGATGCGGCAGCAGGCTGTCAGCGTGTTGGCCAGAAGGCAGGCAATCGTCATCGGCCCCACACCGCCGGGCACTGGTGTGATGGCACCGGCCACTCCGGCAACACCTTCAAAATCGACATCCCCCACAAGGCGCGTCTTGCCCGAGCCCCTTTCGGGGGCCGGAATGCGGTTGATACCCACATCGATCACGGTGGCGCCGGGCCTGATCCACTCTCCCCGCACCATCTGCGGCCGCCCCACTGCCGCCACCACGATATCGGCCCGCCTCACCACGGCCGGCAGATCGCGGGTGCGCGAATGGGCAATGGTCACCGTGCAGCTGTCGCCCAGCAGAAGCTGCGCCATCGGCTTGCCGACAATGTTGGAGCGCCCGATGACCACCGCCTCGCGCCCGGAAAGTTCGCCGTGCAGATCGCGCAGCATCATCAGACAGCCAAGCGGCGTGCAGGGCACCATGGCCTTCTGCCCGGTGGCCAGCCGGCCGACATTGAGGATGTGGAAACCGTCCACATCCTTTTCAGGCCTGATCGCGTTGATCACGGATGACTCGTTCATGTGGTCGGGCAGCGGCAGCTGCACCAGAATGCCATGCACCGCGGGATCCGCATTGAGGCGATCGAGCAGCGCCAGAAGCTCGGCCTCGGACGTGTCGGCCGGCAGCCTGTGCTCGTAGGAATTCATGCCCGCTTCCACCGTGTGCCGGCCCTTCGAACGCACATAGACCTGACTGGCCGGATCTTCCCCCACCAATACCACCGCAAGCCCGGGGGTAATGCCATGCCCGGCCTTCAGATTCGCCACATGTTCGGTCACCCGGCCGCGGATCCGGGCCGCAAAGGCCTTGCCGTCGATGATTTTTGCGCTCATTCGTCGTTTCCTTCCTCGGTTGCGCCGCAGCCCGGGGCCGTATGGCACTGGCAGCCTGCCCCGCACCTGTTGCTGCGAAGCTCAGAACAGCCCCTCGATCTGCCCCCTTTCATTCAGGCGAATCTGCTCGGCCGCGGGCTTGCGCGGCAGACCCGGCATTGTCATGATCTTGCCGCAGATCGCCACCACGAAACCGGCACCGGCCGAAAGGCGCACCTCGCGAATCGGCAGATCGAAACCCTCGGGTGCACCGCGCAGGGAGGGATCGGCGGAAAAGCTGTATTGCGTCTTGGCCATGCAGACGGGCAGATGTCCGAACCCTGCCTCTTCCCAGACATGCAGCTGATCGCGGATCTGCCTGTCGGCGCTCACGCTGCCGGCGCGATAGATGCGCCGGGCGATGATCCCGATCTTCTCCATCAGCGGCATGTCATCGGGATAAAGCGGGGCGAAATCGTTGGCACCGCTGTCGGCAATTTCGGCAACCCGGCGCGCAAGATCCTCTGCGCCCTCTCCCCCCAGTTCCCAATGGCGGCTCACGATCGCCTCGGTGCCCTTTTCGCGGGCGAAATCCATGACGGCCTGCACCTCGGCCCCGGTATCGGCCATGAAATGGTTGATCGCCACCACGACCGGCACCCCGAACAGCTGCAGGTTCTCGATATGCCGGCCAAGATTGGCGCAGCCCTTCCGCACTGCCTCCACGTTCTCGGCCTCCAGGTCGGCCTGTCCGATGCCGCCGTTCATCTTCAGGGCGCGCACCGTGGCCACAAGCACCACGCAATCGGGAACAAGACCCGCCATGCGACACTTGATGTTCATGAATTTCTCGGCGCCCAGATCGGCGCCGAAACCGGCTTCCGTCACCACGTAATCGGAAAGCTTCAGCGCCGTGCGCGTGGCGATCACGCTGTTGCAGCCATGCGCAATATTCGCAAACGGGCCACCATGCACGAAGGCCGGGTTGTTTTCCAGCGTCTGCACCAGATTGGGCTGCATCGCATCTTTCAGCAGCACCGTCATGGCACCGTCGGCCTTGAGGTCGCGGCAGGTGATCGGGCTGCGGTCACGGCGATAGGCGACGATGATACGCCCGAGGCGCTCTTGCAAATCGTCGAGATCCCGGGCGAGGCAGAGAATCGCCATCACCTCGCTGGCCACGGTGATGTCGAAACCTGTCTGGCGGGGAAAGCCGTTGGCCACCCCGCCGAGAGACGCCACGATATCGCGCAGGGCACGATCGTTCATGTCAACCACCCGCTTCCAGGTGACGCGCCGCACATCAATTCCCAGAGCGTTCCCCCAGTAGACATGATTGTCGATCATTGCCGCCAGCAGGTTGTGGGCGCTGGTGATGGCGTGGAAATCACCGGTGAAATGAAGGTTCATGTCCTCCATCGGCACCACCTGGGCGCGCCCGCCTCCGGCCGCTCCGCCCTTCATGCCGAAACACGGGCCCAGGCTGGCTTCGCGGATGCAGATGGAGGCCTTCTTTCCGATGCGGTTCAGACCGTCGGCCAGCCCCACGGTAGTGGTTGTCTTGCCCTCGCCAGCGGGGGTGGGATTGATCGCCGTTACAAGGATCAGACGGCCATCACCACGCGCTCCGAGACCGCGGATGAAATCCTGGCTCACCTTGGCCTTGTCATGGCCATAGGGCACCAGATCGTCGGGACCGATACCGAGCCGCGCGCCGATTTCCCGAATGGGTTTCTTCTGCGCTTCCCGGGCAATCTCTATGTCGGTCTTGAAATGCATCTGTCCTGATCCTCCCAAACTGCCGGCACACCGGGTGCAATCCCTGCCGCCATCATCTCTAATCACATGACGGATGACCGTGAACGATGATTGCGACATCGCAGGATAAAAAGCGCCAACCGGAGGCGGCGGTTTTCAGAAGCCAGCGCCCCAGGGAGGGTGCGTTGAAACGAAAATGCGCAAGGTTTCCCCTGTTCGCAATTTTCCTTCCCGCTCGAACCAGGCTGTAACAGCACGCAAGCCTCTGGCCACTTTGCAAAACCTCTGCCCACGGCCCGAATGACAGACCTCGATCAGGCAGACCGGCGGATGACAGGGATGATTCTGCATATCAGCCACCGAGGGCACACCATTGTTGCCCTGGAGGCGCAAGGAAGGCGGCAGATAGCTGAAACCCGGGATGTCACGCATAACGACATTTGCGCCGAGCAGCACGGGACCAAGGCACGCAAGGCCGGTCAGGCCGAAGGTTCGGGCTCGGGTTCGATCCCGTCTTCGCCAGGCCGGCGCCGAGGCTGCTTCCGGGTCTTGGGCACAGAGGTCACCGAAACGGCATCTCCTTCATCGCTCTTGTCGTCGTCGTCCTCGCCACGGTTGAGCGGTTCGCCCCTGATCACCTTCTTGATCTCGTCGCCGGTGAGGGTTTCGTATTCCAGCAGACCTTCGGCCAGACGTTTGTGCTCTTCTGCCTTTTCGGTCAGGATCCGGCGCGCGGTTTCATAACCCTCATCGACAATGCGGCGCACTTCCTCATCGATCAGTTCCTGGGTTTCAGGCGAAATCTGGCTGCCCTGAGAGAAAGTGCCAAGAAAGCTTTGCGTTTCGTTTGCATAGTCGATGTTGCCAAGTTTCTCCGACATGCCATATTGCGTCACCATCGCGCGGGCAATGCGCGTTACCTGCTTGATGTCGGAGGCAGCCCCCGAAGTCACGTTCTCGGGGCCGAAGATCAGTTCTTCGGCCACCTTGCCGCCCATGGCCATGGCAATCATCGATTTCATCTTGGTGGCGGTAATGCTGAGATGATCACGCTCGGGCAGACTCATCACCAGGCCAAGGGCACGTCCTCTGGGAATGATCGTGGCCTTGTGGATCGGATCGTGCTGCGGCACGTTCATGCCCACGATCGCATGCCCGGCTTCGTGATAGGCGGTAAGCTTCTTCTCGTCCTCGCTCATCACCATCGAACGCCGCTCGGGCCCCATCATCACCTTGTCTTTCGCCATCTCGAAATCTTCCATGGTGACGAAACGCCGCCCCACACGGGCCGCCGTCAGCGCGGCCTCGTTCACCAGGTTGGCCAGATCCGCACCGGAAAAACCGGGCGTGCCGCGGGCGATGATGCGCAGATCGACATCGGGCCCCAACGGCACCTTGCGGGCATGCACCTGCAGGATCTTCTCGCGGCCCTTGATGTCGGGATTGGGCACCTGAACCTGCCGATCGAAGCGGCCGGGGCGCAGAAGCGCCGGATCAAGCACGTCGGGGCGGTTGGTGGCGGCAAGGATGATGATACCCTCGTTCGCCTCGAAACCGTCCATTTCGACCAGCAGTTGGTTCAGCGTCTGTTCGCGCTCATCATTGCCGCCGCCATAGCCGGCGCCGCGCGAACGCCCCACGGCGTCGATCTCGTCGATGAACACGATGCAGGGGGCGTTCTTCTTGGCCTGTTCGAACATGTCACGCACCCGGCTGGCACCGACCCCCACGAACATTTCAACGAAGTCCGAACCCGAAATCGTGAAAAAGGGCACGCCTGCCTCGCCGGCGATGGCGCGGGCAAGAAGTGTCTTGCCCGTGCCGGGCGGACCGACCAGCAGCGCCCCCTTGGGAATCTTCCCGCCCAGACGCGAAAACTTCTGCGGGTTGCGCAGGAATTCGACGATCTCTTCCAGCTCTTCCTTGGCTTCGTCGATACCGGCCACATCATCGAAGGTGACCCGGCCGTGTTTTTCGGTCAGCAGCTTGGCCTTGGATTTTCCGAAGCCCATGGCGCCGCCGCGGCCACCACCCTGCATGCGGTTCATCATGAAGAACCAGAAGGCGATGATCAGCCCTACCGGCAGCAACAGCGAGATCAGCGAATAAAGGCCCGATTCCTCCTGCGGGGTAGCCTCGATCCGCACGCCCTTTTCGATCAGCAGGTTGGTCACTTCCGCGTCGGAAGGGCGAATCGTCACATAGTTCTGACCATCCCGGCCACGGTAGATGACCCGCTCGCCATCAAGCGTGACACTGGCCACGTTGCCTTCTTCGACAGCCTTCACGAAATCGGAATAGCTGACCGGCCGGGACGACAATGACGAGGGCCCGCCGCTGAACAGGCTGAACAGGGCCAGGATCAGAACGAACAGGACCGCCCAGAAGGCGAAATTTCGCGCGTTGCCCAAAAGTGCTCTCCTCGAATTCGGGGCGGTCTGGTCTGTCGCTCCGCCACCCTGCCTAAAATAGGGATAAATAGGATATCTTCAATGCGATAAAATGGTTGAATAATAATGATCTGATCCGCCGGCCGGTTTGGCGTGCCATGCGCTTTCCCTTTCGGCCAGCGGCGCGGCGATCAGTTCGTCGCCCCGCCATACGGCGGGCGAGGCCAGAAGCGAGGCGCGCGGCAGGCCCGCGTGACGCCAATCGGGGCAACGAGCCAGCCCTTCGGCGCCCAGAGCCGCCACCTCCAGCCCCCTGTTTCCAGACGTCTTTCCGCCCTCGGCAGGGATCAGCCGCCAACGGTTGTCCCACAGGGCACCGACCGGACAGCGCAGACCGGCCACCGCCCTGTATTCGCGGGTGATGCGGATCTGCCCGTCTGCGGCGCAGATCAGGGTGCCATGCAGACTGCGCCGGCGCCCGCTCATCACATCTTCGAGAGCCGCCCCAAGCGCCGCAAGGCGGGGGCGGTACCCGGCTCCGGCCACCCAGCAGATGCTGTGCGCAAACAGGCGCAGGCGGGTTTCCTCGGGAAAGGCTGCAAGGGCAGACAGATCCAGCAGCACATCGCCCGCCTCTACGCGCGCCGCCTTCCGTGCCGCCCGCAGCGCAAGATCAGCCAGCGCCGCACATGCCATCCGCATGCGCCCGGCCGTTGCCGCCAGCCCCTCGCGGGAAAGGCCAAGAGGGGCTAGGGTGTCAAGCATCCGGCGGGCCTTGATGCGGTCAAACCGCAGATCCCGGTTCGAGGGATCCTCGGCCCAGGGGATACCCTGCGCGCGCAGCAGGGCGCGCAATTCGCCACGCCCGATTTCAAGCAACGGCCGCAGCCAGACGATCCCTTCGCCCCGGCTTGTCGGACGCATCGCCGCAAGCCCGTCAACCCCTGATCCCCGGGCCAGTCGCATCAGGAAGGTTTCGGCCTGATCGTCGCGGGTGTGGGCAAGGGCGACCGCCCCGATCCCTCTGGTGCGTGCCCATTCGCCAAGCAACCGGCGGCGGGCGCGGCGGGCCTGATCCTGAAGATTGCCCTGTCCGCTCCAGCCCTGCCAGCGCAATGTTTCATGGGGCAGGCCAAGGCGGGCACAGGCAGCGGCCACCAGTCGGGCTTCGCCGGCCGCTTCGGCGCGCAGGCCGTGGTCAACCGTTGCCACGGAAAGCGCAACCCCCCGGGTTCTGGCCCAGGGTGCCAGAAGGTGCAGCATTGCCATCGAATCGCCCCCCCCCGACACGGCAAGGCCAAGGCACGAAAGCCCCAGCCCCTCCAGCAGCCCGGTTGCCCGGGATTGCAGATCGCCGCCCCCGGCGTTCAATTGCAGCCCAGGGCCTGCATCGCAGTCTCGGCCTGCGCGACCGAAGGCGTTCCCGGAAAGCGCGCGCCTACCTCGGCAAGGGTCAGACAGGCTTCCTGCGTCTTGCCCAGATCTCCGAGCGACTTGCCCAGACGATAGAGCGCCTCGGGAGCGCGCTTGCCCTCGGGGGCACCGGAAAAGGCGTCAAGATAGGCACGCGCGGCCTCGGCGGTGCGGCCGGCGCTCTCCAGCGCCTGCCCGCGCAGAATATGCGCATCGGTGCTGAACACGCCACCGGGATAGGTTTCGGCATAGGCCGCGAACAGATCGGCCGCGGTATCGAAATCGCCGGCATCCAGGGCAGATCTGGCGCGGTCGAAGTCCGCGCGTTCTCCCACGGCCATTTCCGGCGCATCTTCGGCACCCGGCGTTCCCGGTCCACCGGCAGCCCCAGCACTGCCGGCCAAAGGCATGGCTCCGCCGCCAAGGGTGGTGGTCTCCTTCAGCTTGCTCACATCACCGCCCTCAAGCTCGACCAGCCGGAACTCCAGATCGCCGATCCGGTTGGTGCCGTCGCGCACGATACGATCGACGCGAAGTTCCAGCGCCTCGGTCTTGGCGGTCAGCGCGCGAAGGGCTGCCTCGATGGCATCAAGGCGTTCAAGAGGCGTGTTGCCACCGATCCGGACAGACGGCGCACCGGTGGTGGAAAGTTCGCGCCTGAGGCGCTGGATTTCCACGTGGAGCACTGAAAGTTCCTGCCGGATGTCGGCCAGCGTCTCGGCCCGGCTCTGCTGGGCCGACGCGGGGCCGGCAACAAGCATTGCCAGCCCCCAGAAGAGCGCAAACAGGCCAACCGTCCCGCGCATGGCTCAGACCCCGCCACCAGCGGTGATCACGGTGACCGCACGTCGGTTCTTGGCATAGCAGGATTCGTTCGAGCAGATCTCGATCGGACGCTCCTTGCCATAGCTGATGGTGCGCAGCCGGTTGGCCGCGATTCCCTGTGCCACCAGGAATTCCTTCACCGCTGCCGCACGCCGGGCGCCAAGCGCCAGGTTGTATTCCCGCGTGCCCTGCTCGTCGGCGTGGCCTTCGATGATGGCTGTGTATTCCGGGTTGTCCATCAGCCATCGGGCCTGCCCGGCCAGGGTAGTGCGGGCCTCCTCGGTCAGGGTGCTCTGATCAACCGCAAAATGCACGCGGTCGCCCACCGTCTGGCGGAAATACTCGGGCGAACGCGGGTCCGAGGCCGCTCCGGCCCCAGCCCCGGCCATACCGGCACCCGCGTCCGCACCGCCGCCCGCACCGAAACGGCCCGGATCGGTGCAGGCGCCGAGGCCCAGCACCATCGTCAGCAGCAAAATCTTCTTCATATGTGTCATCTTGGCATCCTGCTCTTTTGTGGTTCTGTTCTGATCCCGTTTCATGCCGCGCACCTTCCCCGGCGCGTCTTTCCATTGCCTTCCCCGTCTTCCGGCATTGTCGGTCTTCTGTCTTCACGGCCCTGTTCTGTCCGCACTCTAGCATCCCTTTCCACCTTTGGAAACGGCCCTGCACCCGCAGGCCGGGCGCATGCTGGCAGCCATGCCCGGCCCTGTTCCGGCCCTGCCGCAGCCTAACGCGACAACGGCGACCAGGCCGGATCCGAAGCCGCTCCGTCAAACGGCACGCGCCGCAGGTTTCGCCCGGTGATATCCACCGTATAAAGCGCCGACGTGCCCCCGGCGCCGGCCGTTTCGCGGGTGAACATGATCACCCGCCCGTTGGGCGCCCAGGTGGGCCCTTCATCAAGGAACGACGACGTCAGCAACCGCTCTTCCGAGCCGTCAGTGCGCATCACCCCGATATGGAAGCGCCCCTTGCTCTGCTTGGTGAAGGCAATCAGATCGCCACGCGGAGACCAGACCGGCGTGTTGTAGCGCCCGCGGCCGGCGCTGATGCGGCGCGCTTCGCCGCCACCGGCGGGCATGATGTAAAGCTGCGATGATCCGGAGCGGTCAGAGGTGAACACGATCTGGCGACCATCGGGCGAAAAGCTGGGCGCGATCTCGATCGAAGGCGCCGAGGTAAGGCGCCGGCGCTGACCGGTGGTCAGATCGTAACTGTAGATATCGGTATTGCCCGCAACCGAAAGCGAAAGCAGCACCGTGCGACCGTCGGGCGAGAAACGCGGCGCAAAGCTCATGGTGCCGGGCTGATCGTCAAGCACCTGGCGCCGGACAGTGGCCAGATCCAGCAGGTAAACCCGTGGAAAGCCGCTTTCATACGAGGTATAGAGCAATCGGTCGCCGGACGGCGAAAAGCGCGGCGCCAACACGATCGCGTTGCTGTCGGTCAGATACTGCACGTTGGCACCATCGTAATCCATGATCGCAAGGCGCTTCTTGCGGGCGTTCTTCGGGCCGCTTTCGGCGATGAAGGCTACCCGGCTGTCGAAATAGGGGCCTTCGCCGGTGATCCGGCTGTAAACCGCATCGGCCACCTTGTGGCCCATCCGCCGCCAGCTGCCCGTGGTGCCGCTGAACTGCAGACCATTGCCAAGCTGGGCACCGGAAAACACGTCGAACACCCGGAACTTGACCGTCAGCCGCCCTCCGGCGCCCACATGAACGGCCCCGGTGATCAGCGCCTGTGCATTGATCGCCTTCCAGTCGGCATACTGCACGGGGGCATCGAAACTGGTCAGAGTCGAGATGAAGGCCTCTTTCGGAATCTCGCGAAACAGCCCGGTGCCCTGCAGATCCGCGGCGATCACCCGCGCGATCCGTGTGGAATATTCCCCGGCCGCACCGTTTTCGGCAATGAAATCCGGTACGGCAAAGGGCAGCGGCTCGATCACGCCTTCATCGATGATGATCCGCAAGGGGCCGGGGTTTTCCTGAGCCGAAACGGAGGTGAGGCCGCCGGCCGCAAGGCCCGAGAGGACCAGAACAAGGGAAAGAATGCGCAGACAGGTCATTTGATCCTCATTTTCTCCGGATTGAAGGTAATTTCAATATCCCGCCAGTGATCGTATTTCCCGATCGGCAGATCATAGCCACCGGCGCCACAGCGCAGGATGGCGCGGCGCGCCGCCTCGAAGGCCTGACGGGCCGAGGCCGGGGTGCCACCCGAAGCCGAAAGCATCCTGATCGTGCCGGGCTTCGGCCTGCCGTCGCGCGAAAGCGAAACCGCCACCACCACGGTGGTTGCAAGCGCTTCGGACGACAGCGAACCCACGTTCCAGCAACGCGACACCGCTACCCGCAGGGCATCCTTTTCACCCCGCGAAAGAGGCGGGCCGGCAGCGGCCGTTTCCTCCTGTGGCGCGGCCGCCCCGGACACCGGGGCGCTGTTGGCATCCTGCACGGCAGCAGCGATCGCTTCGGCCATGGCGTCGGCTGCGGGTTCCTGCGGCGTGGCCGTTTCAACCGGCACCGCGGGGAGCGCGGGACGATTGGGGCGGGAGCGCGGACGCAACGAGCGCTGCGGCGCCGCAGACGCGGGCTTTTCGGCCTCGGTCACGATCTCTGTCGTGGCCTCGGGCGGGGCGGCAGCCTCGGCCTCGGGAACGGGGGACTCGGCCTCGGGATCGGGGCGCACCTCTTCGGTTACCGCATCGGCCGGGGCGGCCTTGGGCGGAGCGGGTTCGGCAGGGCGCGGAGCCACACGCGGGGCCGCCCGCGGGGTGGGCCTATCGGAAGGGGGTGCATCGATCACCACCTGCTCGGCAGGCGGCGGCGCGGGGGTGTCGGGGGGCGTATCCGCAACTTCGGCCGGGGGGGCGGCGGGCGGAGCCTCGACCTCGGGGGGCTTTTCCGGCGGCGGCACGGGCACGGGCGCAGGTTCGGGTGGCGGCGACACTGCCGGTTCGCTTTCCGGCGCAGGCGCGGGAAGCGCGGTTTCCGCCGGGTCCGAAGGCGTGGGCACGGGCGGGGTGATTTCCGCCCGGGGAATTGACGGCTGGCTGTCCTGCGGCACGTTGAGCGCCGCGAATTCCTCGGCCGAGATCAGCGATACCTCGGTCGTGGCAACAGGCAGGGCCTTGCCGTTGCTCTGGAAGAACGGCGCCAGAAGGGCCCAGCCGATCAGCACCAGATGCCCGATGCCCGAAACGATCACGCCGGTATTGTCGCGGATGTTCACCGCCCCGCCCCGCTATCCGCCCTGCCCGTCAAACCGCGGCCCGCCGGTTTCGGTAACCAGGCCGATATTGCGGAATCCGGCGGCGTTCAGCGCCCCCATCACCTCGGCCACCCGGGCATAGGGGATCGCTCCATCGGCACGCAGGAATACCTTGTCGCCCCGGCGCTCGGCGGCGATGGCACGCAGCCTGGCGATCAGTTCCTGCGGGTTGACCTCGGTCGTCTGGATCATCACCCGCCCGTCGGCGGTCAGGGTGATTGCCAGCGGCTCTTCCTCTTCGTCCGGCAATGCGCCCGCGGCGGTTTCCGGCAGTTCCACCGGCACTCCTGCCGTCATCATCGGTGCCGCCACCATGAAGATGATCAGCAGCACCAGCATCACATCGACCATCGGCGTGACGTTGATTTCGGCCATCGGCTGCGTCTTTCGCCGCCGCCCGCGCCGCGAACGTCCGCTGCCACCGCTGTCTGGAACGCCGCCACCCATCATGTCAGCTGTCCAGCTGGCGGCTGAGGATGGTCGAGAATTCGTCGGCGAAGGCAGAGTATCCGGCCAGGATACGATCACTGTCGGTGGAAAGCTTGTTATAGAATACCACCGCCGGAATGGCCGCCAGCAAGCCCAGCCCGGTAGCAATCAGCGCTTCGGCGATACCGGGTGCCACCACCGCAAGGTTGGTATTCTGCTGAATGGCGATTTCCTCGAAGGAATTCTTGATGCCCCAGACGGTGCCGAACAGCCCTACGAAGGGGGCCGCCGAACCCACCGTGGCCAGGAAGTTCAGACCGCGGGTGATGTTCTCTTCTTCCTTGGCGATGGCCACGTCCATCGAACGGTCGATCCGTGCCTGTGCGCCGGTGATCAGCCCGCCGTCGGCCCGGTGCGAACGACGCCATTCCATCATCCCGGCGGCGAATACCGTTTCGGGGCCACCGCGCGGGTTTGGACCGATCTTGTCGAACAGTTCGTCAAGCGGCTCGCCCGACCAGAAGGCGCGGTCGAATTCATCGGCCAGGCGGCGGGCCCGGCGATAGTTGATCAGTTTCTGGATGATGATTGCCCAGGACCAGAAGGAAGCGACGATCAGCAGGATCATCACGATCTGCACGGTGGGCGTTGCGCGCATGAACAGCGCCCAGAAGGAGAAATCAATCTCCTGCGCCAGCGCAAGTGTTTCGGTTTCCATGTGCCTGCTCTTGTTGCGTCTGCTCTTGTTTTTGGCCGCTCCTGCGGCTCTGATTGGCCTCACATTAGCGCAGTTTCAAGCGAATTACCATCATCGGCGCACAAATGCGCCGTTTTTGCCGATCAGGGACAGACGCCGGCGGATATCTGCCGGGATGCGCACTGGCCGTCCGTCGGAATCGAGCATCACAAGAACCACCCGCGCATGAAACAACGCCTCTTCGCCGCGCAGCACCTTCTGTTCCATCTCCAGCCGTGCACCGCCAAGCCCCGCCAAGGTGGTCTCCACTGTCAGCTGGTCATCGAACAGGGCGGGGCGCAGGTAATCGGCCTCAATCCGGCGCACCGCAAAAACCAGGCCGTCGGCCGCCTTCAGGGCCCGCTGGTCGATGCCCAGCTCACGCACGCATTCGCTGCGTGCCCGTTCAATGAACTTCAGGTAATTGGCGTAATAGACAATACCGGCAAGATCGGTGTCTTCGTAATAGACGCGAACCGGAAATCGGTGGCTCATCGCTCGCTTCCTTTCTGCTATCCGGCGATTTCCCCGGCAGCCTTTTCCCCGGCGGCCCTTTCATGCCAGAGGCCCCTTCAGCCGAACAGATCCTCTTCGCCCCCTGGTGCCGTCAGCCCCAGATGCTGCCAGGCCTTGCGCGCCAGCAGGCGCCCACGGGGGGTACGCTGGATCAGCCCCTGCTGCAGCAGGAAGGGTTCGATCACCTCTTCCAATGCATCGCGGCTTTCCGAAAGCGCTGCGCTCAGTGTCTCGGCCCCGACCGGCCCGCCGCCATAATTTTCGGCGATCAGCCGCAGATAGCGCCGATCGGCCCCGTCAAGCCCCAGGTGATCGACGCCAAGACGGGTCAGGGCGCTGTCGGCGATGGTGCGGGTGATTTCGCCATTACCTTCGACCACGGCGAAATCCACCACCCGGCGCAGCAGCCGCCCGGCGATACGCGGCGTGCCGCGGGCCCGCAGGGCGATTTCATGCAGACCATCGTCATGGGCGGGCACCCCCAGAAGCCGGGCACCGCGGCTGAGGATCTGGTGCAGTTCGTCCACCGTATAGAACTGCAGCCGCACGGGAATGCCGAAACGGTCGCGCAGCGGCGTGGTGAGCAGGCCAAGGCGGGTGGTGGCACCCACCAGCGTAAAGGGCTGAAGTTCGATGCGCACGGTGCGCGCCGCCGGGCCTTCGCCGATCACCAGATCAAGTTCGAAATCCTCGAGCGCCGGATAAAGCACCTCTTCCACCACCGGGTTGAGACGGTGGATTTCGTCGATGAACAGCACGTCCCCGCGTTCGAGATTGGTGAGGATCGCCGCCAGATCGCCGGCGCGCGCCAGCACCGGGCCGCTGGTCATGCGGAAGTTCACACCCAGTTCGCGCGCCATGATCTGGGCCAGCGTCGTCTTGCCCAGGCCGGGGGGGCCGTGGAACAGGACATGGTCCATCGTCTGCCCCCGTCGGCGGGCGCTTTCGATGAACACGGCCAGGTTTCCCCGGGCTTCGGCCTGACCGATGAACTCCGACAGGGTCTGTGGCCGCAGCGCCCGATCAGGATCATCGGGGTGCGGGTCGGGGCGCAGGGTCGGGTCGGGTTCGCTCATCGCCTATCCCTTCGGAGCCAGCAATCTGAGCGCCACACGGATCAGCGCAGCGGTATCGGCCTCGGGGGCCTGCCCGGCCGCCTGTGCCACCGCGGTTGCGGCCTCGGCCGGGGCATAACCCAGATTCTGCAGCGCCGAAAGCGCCTCGGCCTGAGCGTTGCCATCACTGCCGGGGGACCGAGAGGCCTCCTCCCCCACCGATCCGGCAACGGGAGCCGCCGCAGGCTCGGAGGGTGCATCCCCGGCTCCAGCGTCGGGAACGGCGTTCGGGATGGTGCCGGGGGGGGCGCCTGCCACGGCGGCCAGGGCCATCACTGCGGGCGCCTTGTCCTGCAGTTCGTTCACCACGCGCTGCGCGGTTTTCGGACCAACGCCGCGCGCCGCCCTGATCGCCGTCACATCGCCAAGGGCAATGGCCCGGCTCACCCCTTCGGCCCCGAGCGTGCCGAGAATGGCCAGCGACGCCCTGGCGCCAACCCCCTGCACACTCATCAGCAACCGGTGCCATTCCTTTTCCAGAAGCGTTGCAAAGCCGTAAAGCTGCAGCAGATCCTCGCGCACCAGAAGATCGGTATAAAGCGCCACCGCACTGCCCGGCTGCGGAAGCGCCGCAAGCGTGCGTTCGGACACATGCACAAGATAGCCCACCCCGCGCACGTCGATCAGCACATGGTCGTCGGCCCGATAGTCCAGCCGACCCGCGATCCGGCCGATCATGCGCCTGCCCTCTGCAGGGCGGCATCCAGGCGGCCGGCCGACTGCATGTGATGCGCATGACAGATGGCGATCGCCAGCGCATCGGCCGCATCGGGGCCGGCCGGTTCGGCCCCCGGCAGTTGCATGCGCACCATGTGTTCGATCTGCCCCTTGCCGGCATGGCCTACCCCCACAACCGCCTTTTTCACGGTATTGGGAGCATATTCACCAACCACAAGCCCCGCCTCGGCCGGGGCCAGCAGGGCAATGCCACGCGCCTGGCCAAGCTTCAGCGTTGCAGCGCCGTCCCTGTTGACGAAGGTGTTTTCGACCGCTGCCGTATCAGGAGCATATTCGCGTAAAACCGTGGAAAGCTGACGGTAAAGCGACAGCAAACGCTCGGCCAGGCTGCTGCCTGCCGATCGGCATACCCCGTTCGCGACATGGCGAAGGCGACCGGTTTCGCAATCGATCACACCCCATCCAAGGTTTCTCAGCCCCGGGTCGATCCCCAAAACGCGCATGGCTGGCCCTGCTCTTTTCCTGCTTTGCGAAAGGCCTAGCACGAAACGCGAACATTTGCCAATGCCGGTGCCTGCCCGGAACGATACGGAAACCGTCGCGCGGAATATCCCGGCCGAGCGGCTGACCGGGTTCCGGGGAAACGCATCCGATCGGCCCACGGATGGTAACGCCAACGGCATTGCTTCGGAGACAGGCCGGCCGCTCACGGAGAAGGCCGCCCGAAAGATCGGGCGGCCGTTCTGCACCGCGGCCATTCCTGATGTGCTGGCCCACGACGGAAACCCTGTGCCTGCCGCAGTCCGGCGGCATCCCCCGACGCCCTGGTCCGGTTTCAGGCCCGGACGTCCGACCCTGACGGTTCAGCGCAGGAACGAACGCACCTGGGCAGAGATCCACAGCGTCAGCGGGTCGGCCTGCATCGCCCAGGCGCCGGCCTTTTCGACAATCGTGCCGTTCTGCAGCGTGGCCACCCGCCGATCATAGGTTGTCGCACCCAGCTGTGCATGCAGAACTCCCTTGAAAGCGAACAGCGCAACCAGCATCAGCGCAATCCCCTTCCATGGGAACACCGAACGCCTGCGGCGCGGTTTCGCGATGATCAGCCCGTCATGATTGATCGTCTGCACATAGCCTTGCGCAAGCTTGCGATGACGCTTGCGGATCCGGCGCAGACGCTTGCCGAATGTCTTGTCAACCGGTTGGAGTGTGGCTTTCGCCATGGCGGCCTCCGAACTCATATCAATATTCCCGTATCCAGTGCCCCCGGATATCCCGATAGTAATCACATGAATTGTGGCAAAACCAAGACGAATATGGCAGTTTCCGGGAATTTTCGGTTTCAGACGTTACGTCTTTCTCAAGATTAGCGTCGTCCATTCAACAATCTGCTCTCTTGCGTGCAGATTGAAGCCGTTCCGTAGATAGGCACCGATCACCTCGGCGGCCTGTTCGTTCAATATGCCCGAAAGAATCGCATATCCCCCCGGCACCAGCGAATCACCCATCTCCGGTGCAAGCCCGATCAGCGGCCCCTTCAGGATATTGGCGAAAACCAGATCATGGGGGGCCCTTTCGCGCAGTTTCGGATGATCGAAGCCGGCTGCCTCGACACAGACCACCCGCCCCTCAAGCCCGTTCGCCGCAACATTCGCCCGCGCCACCTCGACCGCCTGATTGTCGATATCGCCGGCCAGCACCGGATATTCGGGCCACAACCGCGCCGCTGCCATCGCCAGCACCGCGGTGCCGCAGCCGATATCGGCCACGTTACGGCCGATGAAACCTTCGCGCGCCAGTCTGTCGAGCGCCATGAGACAGCCCTGGGTCGTTCCGTGATGGCCGGTGCCGAAGGCCATCGAGGCCTCGATCAGCAGCCCCACGGACCCTTCGGGAATCTTGTCGGCATCATGGCTGCCGTAAACGAAGAACCGCCCGGCGCGCACCGGCGCAAGCTCGCGCCTGACCCTGGCCACCCAATCCTGCTCGGGCAGTTCGGAAAGCCGGAAAGGGGCCGCCCCGAAGGCTGCCGACAGCAAGGCCAGCGCCGCCGCATCGGGCCGCTCGGCAAAATAGGCCCCCACTTCCCAGAGGCCTGAACCATCCTCGATCTCGAACACGCCGATGCCCACCGGCTCGGGCGTCATCCGTTCCAGCGTCTCTCCCAGCCTTTCGGCAGGGCTGCGGCCTTCAACTGTGGTCAGGGCTGTGAATGTCGGCATCGGGATCCTGTGCATTCCGGTCGGGTTGGAGAAAGAAGACCGCGGCAGCCCGGAATGAATCTCCGGGGTCAACCGGCGACCGGCTCCGGGCATCCAACCCCGGTACCCCGCAGCCCGCAATAGCCGCCCGGGTTCTTCGCCAGATATTGCTGATGATGGCCTTCGGCAGGATAGAAGGGCCCCGCGGGCAGGATCTCGGTGGTAATCGGGCCAAGCCCCCGCGCGGCAAGGCGCGCGCCATAGGCCCGGCGGCTGGCCTCGGCGCGGGCCTGCTGATCTGCATCATGGGTATAGATACCCGAGCGATATTGCGTGCCGCGGTCATTTCCCTGGGCCATGCCCTGGGTGGGATCATGGTTTTCCCAGAACAGACGCAGCAGAGCATCATAGGAAATGCGGGAGGGATCGAAGATCACCCGGACCACCTCGTTATGTCCGGTCATGCCGGTACAAACCTCTTCATAGGTGGGATTCGGCGTATGGCCGGCGCTGTAGCCCACCATGGTGAGCCATACGCCGGACTGCTCCCAGAACAGCCGCTCGGCCCCCCAGAAACAACCCATACCGAACATGGCCTGCTGCATGCCCTCGGGCACCGCCGCCGCCAACGGGCGGCCAAACACGAAGTGGGTTTCGGCGGTGGCAATGGGCTCGGCCCGGCCCGGCAGGGCCTTTTCCGGGGAAACCATCCGCATCTTTTTCGAGTCTGGAAGGATCATGCGCCTCATCCTGCATCTGCTTGCCGAAGCATATGGGCCTGCATACAGATTCTGACCCCCGGAAGAAAGGGCCAGCTTCCACGGCCCGCATGACTTTTGTCAAGGATAGACGGATATGAATGCGTGATAGCCATGACGGGCCGGCACCCGGGGAAGGCCGCGTCCCGACGCATCAAGGCAGACAAACGGTATCGACATGGACATTCTGACACTGGTGGAACGGATCGGAGAAAACCCCACGGCAGCGCTGATGGGGCTGTTCACGGGGGCAATGTTCGGCGTGGCGGCGCAGCGTTCGCGCTTCTGCCTGCGTGCAGCCACGATCGAATTCGCGCGGGGGCGGATGGGGCCGGCGGTGGCAGTGTGGCTGCTCACCTTCTCGACAGCGCTTTTCTGGGTGCAGCTGGCCGGGCTGGCCGGCCTGATGCGCGCCGAGGATGCACGGATCATGGCGGTGCCCGGCACCTGGTCGGGGGCGATCATCGGCGGGCTGCTGTTCGGCATCGGCATGGTGCTGGCGCGGGGCTGTTCGGGGCGGCTGCTGGTGCTGGCAGCAACGGGCAACCTGCGCGCATTGGTCTCAGGGCTGATCGTGGCGGTGGTGGCGCAGATGAGCCTGCACGGCCGCCTCGCCCCGCTGCGCGACAAGCTGGCCGTGCTGTGGCTGACTCCGGAGGGACGCAATGTCGATCTGCTGGCCCTTGCCCCTCTGCCCGAGTGGAGCGGCGTTGCGCTTGGCGCGCTGCTGGCCGTGTTCGCGATTGCCGTGGCCCTGCGCAATCGCATGGGGGCCGGCCGCCTTGTCTTTGCCTCGGGCGTGGGCTTCTCGGTTGCGGTCGGCTGGATTCTGACCTTCGGTCTCAGCCAGGTCAGCTTCGAACCGATGTCGATCAACAGCATCACCTTCACCGGACCCTCGGCCAACACGCTGATGTTCTTCCTTACCTCCGACACCTTTCTCGAATTCGATATCGGCCTGGTGCCGGGCGTGGCCCTGGGGGCCCTTGCCGCTGCGTTGCTGACACGTGAATTCCGCTTTCAGGGCTTCACCAGCGAAAGCTTCATGCGCCGCTCGATGTTCGGCGCGGCGCTGATGGGTTTCGGCGGAATGCTGGCGGGGGGCTGCGCCATCGGCAACGGCGTGACGGGCACCTCGGTGTTCGCCGCCACCGCCTGGCTGGCACTGTCGTGCATGTGGATCGGGGCGATGGTGACGGATTTTCTGATCGATCAGTCGGCAAGACAACCCGCGGCCGCAGCCTGAACCGGAGCGGGAACTTCAGAGAAAGCTTTGCGGATCGATATCGATCGTCATGCGCAGGTTCCGGGGCGGCTTTCGCCGGGCTACCCACTCCCGCAGGGCTGCCTGCAGCGGGGCACCCTTCGCCGCCTTTACCAGCAGCCGCATGCGGTGGCGGCCGCGGATGCGGGCGATCGGCGCCGGAGCCGGGCCATAGACCCGCGCTCCGATACGGCGCAGCGGGCCGTCATGTCGGGCCAGTTCGTTGCCGAAGGCCAGCGCCTGCGCAGCCTCGGGCGCAGACAGGATGATTCCCGCCAGCCGCCCGAAAGGCGGCATGCCGGCGGCGGCGCGTTCACGCGCCTCGGCCTCCCAGAAGGCTTCCTCGTCGCCCGAAAGGATGGCATGCAGCACCGGATGTCCGGGCTGAAACGTCTGAAGCAGGGCACATCCCGGCCGGCCGGACCGCCCGGCCCGGCCCGCAACCTGCCGCATCAGCTGAAAGCTTTTCTCGGCGGCGCGCAGGTCCGATCCCTGCAGGCCCAGATCGGCATCGATCACACCGACCAGCGTCAGACGTGGAAAGTTGTGCCCCTTGGCCACGATCTGGGTGCCGATGATGATGTCGGCGCCGCCATCGGCGATGGCCGCGATATGCTCCTTCAGCGCCCGGGCCGAGGCAAACAGATCGGAGGACAGAACCGCCAGCCGCGCATCGGGCCAGAGCCCTGCGGCTTCTTCGGCCAGCCGCTCGATCCCCGGCCCCACGGGCGCCAGACGGCCCTCGGCACCACAGGCAGGGCAGCTGCGCAGCACCGGCCGGCTTTCACCGCACTGATGGCAGACCAGGCGTTTCAGGAAACGGTGCTCGACCATCCGCGCATCGCAGTGATCGCACCCGATCTGCTGGCCACAGGCCCGGCACAGCGTGGTCGGTGCATAGCCGCGCCGGTTCAGGAACAGCAGTACCTGCTCGCCTGCTGCGCACCGTTTCGTCGCCGCCCGTTCGAGCGTCGGCGAAATCCACCGCCCCGGCGGCAGTTCCTCGACGCGCATGTCGATTGCCTGCATCTCGGGCAGGGTGGCGGAACCGATCCGTGCGGCCAGATCAAGCCGGCGATACTTGCCGCTGCGCGCATTGGCCCAGGTTTCAAGGCTGGGGGTGGCCGAGGCCAGCACCACCTGTGCCGAACACAGGCTGGCGCGCAGCACCGCCATGTCGCGCGCATGATAGATCACCCCTTCTTCCTGTTTGTAGGAACCGTCGTGCTCCTCATCAACCACGATCAGTCCGAGATCGCGAAATGGCAGGAAAAGGGCCGAACGCGCGCCCACCACCAGTTGCACGCCGCCCTCGCCCGCCATCCGCCAGAGGCGTCGCCGCCCGGCCATGGATACACCCGAGTGCCACTCGGCAGCGGGCGCGCCGAAGCGGGCCCTGACCCGTTTCAGGAATTCGCCCGTCAACGCGATTTCGGGCAGCAGCACCAGCGCCTGACGCCCCTTGCGCAGGCATTCGGCAACCGCTTCAAGGTAAACCTCGGTCTTGCCCGAACCGGTCACCCCCTTCAGCAGCGTCGTTCCATAGTGCCCGCTCTGCACCCCCGCACACAGCGCATCCGCCGCCGCCGCCTGATCGGGGGTAAGCTTCAACCCCGGACGTGCCGGATCAAGCGGTGGAAAGGGCAGATCGCGCGGGGCATCCTGTTCATACAGGACACCCTGCTTGACCAGCCCCCGAACCACCGACAAGCTGACCCCGGCCATTTCTGCCAGTTCTCCCGGCGTCAGGGCCGGACCACTTGCGGCCCCGCCGCAACGGGCGAGCACCTCGATCACCCGGCTGCGTGCCGGGGTTTCACGCGCGGGGCGGGCGCTGCCCAGGCGGCAGACCTTCTGCATCTTCGTCCCGCCCAGCAGGCCGGGAGCACGGGTGGCAAGGCGCAGCATTGCCGGCAGGGGGGTCAGCGTGTAATCGGCGGCCCGGATCAGGAATTCGCGCATCTCGTGGCGCATCGGAGCCACATCCAGCACCCGCGCGACCGAACGCAGGCGGCTTTCATCGAAACCGCCCGTGCCCGCTCCCCAGATCACGCCCATCACCCGGCGCGGCCCCAGCGGCACCTCGACGAAGGCACCCGTCAGGCAGCCGCCCTCGGGCGCCCTGTAATCAAGCGGCCGACCAAGAGGCTCGGTCGTCAGCACTGCCACCCGCGCGCCTTCTTCGAAGAAGGCCGGCGCCCTCATCCGCGCCCCGCTTTTTCGGGTTCAGGTCGCCGTGCGCTTGCGATATGCTCTGTCAGACGCAACATGTTGCAACACAGGAAATCCCACATGAAATTCTTTGTCGATAGCGCCGATGTCGATGCCATTGCCGAGCTGAACGATCTGGGCATGGTCGATGGCGTCACCACCAACCCTTCGCTGATCCTGAAATCGGGGCGCGACATCGTCGAGGTCACGCGTGAGATCTGCGCCATCGTCAGCGGGCCGGTCAGCGCCGAGGTGGTGGCTCTCGGGGCCGATGCAATGATCGCCGAGGGCCGCAAGCTGGCCGATATTGCCGAGAACATCGCCATCAAGGTGCCTCTCACCTGGGACGGGCTCAAGGCCTGCAAGACCCTCACCTCCGAGGGCCGCATGGTGAACGTGACGCTGTGTTTCTCGGCCAACCAGGCACTGCTGGCCGCAAAGGCAGGGGCCACGTTCATCTCTCCCTTCATCGGGCGCCTCGACGACATCAACCTCGACGGCATGGAACTTGTCGCCGACATTCGCACGATCTACGACAACTACGGATTCGAAACCGAGATACTCGCCGCTTCGGTCCGCTCGGTCAACCACATGCGTGCCGCCGCCCTGATCGGCGCCGATATCGCTACCGCACCGCCGGCGGTGATCCGCAAGATGGCCGAACATCCCCTGACCGACAAGGGCCTCGAAGGCTTTCTGCGTGATTGGAAAAAGACAGGTCAGAAAATTGTGTGATCCGGCTTCGGGTTCTTCTGTATTGCAGCACGCAAATGCGTTAACGGATGCAGCAGTGCGCACCGGGAACCGGCCCGGCACGCGCGCGGGCAGGAACCAGAGGCAAGGCATGAGGGCCAGATGACAAGCAATCCCGACGCCCCGCAAGAAACTCCCGAACCCATGCGGGAAGAGGCGCCCGCAGGCATCATCGAGACGCTGCGCCGCAGGATCATCGACAATCCCGATGTCATTCTGGAAGATCCGGACGTGATGCGCGCCCTTGTCGCCGCCAACGAACGGCAACTGGGCAGCAATGTCATCGATCTGCGGGGCATCGCCATGCAGCGGCTGGAGGCACGGCTCGACCGGCTTGAAGACACGCACCGCTCGGTAATCGCCGCCGCCTACGACAACCTTGCCGGCACCAATCAGGTGCATCGTGCCATCCTGCGCATGCTCGATCCGCTGAAATTCGAGGATTTCCTGCGCAGCCTGGACGAAGAGGTGGCCGACATCCTGTGCATCGACTGCATCCGCCTGGTGCTGGAGAGCCACCAACGCGAGGACGAAGAGGCAACGATCCGCAAGCTGGGCAACGTGCTGCACGTGGCCGAACCGGGCTTTGTCGACCGTTACCTGACAGGCGGTCGCAACATGCCGACACGCCAGGTAACGCTGCGCCCGGTAGATGGGCAGCCCGATGCGCTTTATGGCAATCGCACCGGCATCATCCGTTCGGAAGCGGTGCTTCGGCTGAATTTCGGCGAAGGACGGCTGCCTGGCATGCTGGTGATGGGGGCCGAGGATCCACATCATTTCCGCCCCACCCAGGGCACCGATCTGCTGACCTTCTTCGCCGGCGTGTTCGAACGCAGCATGCGGCGCTGGCTGTCATGACAAACGGGGGGCCGGGCATCCCACCGGCTCTGGCCGACCTGCTGCAGGAGTGGCTGGCGCGGCTCGAAGGAGTCGAGGGGGCCTCGGACAATACCATCAGCGCCTATCAGGCCGATCTTCTGGGTTTCTTCTCCTTTCTGACCAGACATGCCGGCAATGCCGCGGGGGCCGCCGCCCTGCACCGGGTAACACTTTCGGACATGCGGGCCTGGATGGCCCATGAGCGTGCGCGAAAGGTTTCGGCGCGCTCGCTGGCCCGGGCGCTCTCGGCGGTGAAAAGCTTCTATCGCTGGCTGTCCGAACGCGACGGGTTTGACGCAACGGCCGTTCTTTCAGCCCGCGCGCCGCGGTTTCGCGGCAGGCTGCCCCGTCCGCTGGCCGAAGATGCCGCGCTGCGCCTGCTGGAAACCGTCGAGATGCAGAACACCACTCCCTGGCTCGCTGCGCGTGATGTGGCGGTTGTCACCCTGCTTTACGGCTGCGGCCTGCGGATTTCCGAAGCCCTGGGGCTGCAGCGCAACGATGCCCCCCTGCCCGAGGTGCTGCGCATCCGGGGCAAGGGTGGCAAGGAACGCAACGTGCCGGTGGTTGGCGCCGCGCGTGCGGCCGTCAAGCGTTACCTGGATCTGTGCCCGCTGTCCTTTGCCCCCGACTCTCCGCTGTTTCGCGGGGCGCGTGGCGGTGCGCTTTCTCCCCGTGCCGTGCAGAAGGTGATGGCCCGCACGCGCGAGCAGCTCGGCCTGCCGGCCACCGCCACGCCCCACGCCCTGCGCCACAGCTTCGCCACCCACCTTCTGAGCGCCGGCGGCGATCTGCGCGCCATTCAGGAACTGCTCGGCCATGCCTCGCTGTCCACCACGCAGGGCTATACCGCCGTGGATACGGCCCATCTGATGGAAATCTACGAAAAGGCCCACCCGCGGGCCTGATCCCTCATGCCTTCCGGCTTCGGAGGGCCGCCCCCATCAGCACCGGATTATTGCACCATGCCCGAATTTCGGCCATGAAGGGCAGATGTCCGGTTTCGTGAAAGCCTATCTCGTGCATCTGCTTACCGCCACCGGCGCGGTTTTCGCCATGCTGGCGATGCTGGCCGCGGTCGATCAGAAATGGGATCTGATGTTTCTGTGGCTGGTAGTGGCCTTTGCGGTTGACGGTATCGACGGCCCGCTGGCGCGCCATTTCGACGTGCGCCACAACGCCCCGCAGATCGACGGCAGCCTGCTGGACCTCATCATCGACTATCTCACCTATGTATTCGTGCCGGCCTATGCGCTGTTCAAGTCCGGCCTGCTGCCGGGCTGGACAGGCTGGATCGTGATTATCGTCATCACCTTTGCCTCGGCCCTCTATTTTGCCGATACGCGCATGAAAACGAAAGACAATTCCTTCAGCGGATTTCCCGCCTGCTGGAACATGGTGGCGATCACCATGTTCGCGCTTGCGCCGGGATTCTGGACGATCCTTGCGGTGGTGGCGGTGCTGGCCGGAGCAATGTTCACGCCACTGAAATTCGTTCATCCGGTGCGCACCGAGCGCTGGCGCACCCTTACCCTGCCCGTTGCCCTGGCCTGGACCTTTTTCGCCGGCTGGGCCGCCTGGGTGGATTTCCATCCGCAGAGCTGGGCACATTGGGGGCTGATCGTGACATCCGTCTATCTGCTGACGGCCGGTATCCTGCAGCAGCTGATCCCCGCGCGCCAGAGCCGCCGGAACAACTGACACCTGGTCCGTCCCCTCCTGCCCCCCGCATGCCAGCGAAGGCCCCGCCGCAAGTCTGCCCCGCAGCCTGTTCAAAGCCTTGTCAGCACCACCCCGGCCACGATCAGCGCCGCCGCCACCGCCTTGCCGCGATGCATCCTGTCGCCGAACAGCAGCCAGCCGATCAGAACCGCAAACAGGATCGAGGTTTCACGCAGCGCCGCCACCAGCGCGATCGGTGCCCTTGTCATGGCCCAGACCGCAATCAGATAGGCACCATAGGAAGCCACCGCTGCCATCATTCCCGCCAGCCACGCGCGCGGTGGCATCTGCGGAACGATGCGCCGGCGCCTGATGACGAAAACCATCTGGAAGAACAGGCAGTCGAGCAGAAACATCCAGGCCACATAGGCCATCGCATCGCCCGATATCCGCGCCCCGTGCCCGTCGATCAGCGTATAGGCGGCGGTGGTCGCGGCCGCAAGCAGCGCATAGGGAAGCAGACGGCGCGGTTCGTTCTGACCGAACACGCCGCGCGCCATGATCAGGATGCCGGTGCCAAGCACCACAATTCCGGCGATTTCGGCCATCGTCAGACGATCGGTCAGCAGAAAGGCGCCGATCAGCAGCACCAGAAGCGGAGCCGCACCGCGCGAGATCGGATAGACCCGGCTGAGATCACCGTGACTGTAGGCCAGAACCAGTGCCAGCTTGTAGCCCGTATGCACCAGCCCCGAAACAACGAGCCAGGGCCAGACTGCGGCCGCCGGCCATGGGCTGAGCAGAATCACCGGAAGCGCGATTGCCGCTTCCAGAAGCGACATCGCCATCATCCCGCCCAGGCGATCGCGGCCCACCTTGATCAGCGCGTTCCAGACAGCATGCATCAGGGCAGCAGCCAGAACGGAAAGAAAGACGAATGTGCTCATCGGTGCCCCGCGAACCTGCCCGCCATTACTGAAACGGGCAGGCCGAACCGTCAATCGGAATGTTCAGAGAGCCGAAACCCGCCCGAAGCACCCGACGCCGGCAGAAGGCCATCCTGCCCCGGTCGTGCCCCGCACACCCGGGACAAGGCTCTCCCGGCCGGATCAGCCCGCACGCACCGCAAGCGCCGCATCACAGCGCCCGCAGACACCCGGATGCGCATGGCGGCCCACATCGGGCAGGATCTTCCAGCACCGCTGGCATTTCCTCCCCTCGGCCTTTTCGAACACCACACCCACGCCTTCAACCTCGGGCAGGCGGAAGGCCTCGGGCGGGATCGGGGCATCGGTGATGGTGATCGCCGAAGTGATGCAGACATCTTCGAAGGGCACACCCCTGAGCGCCGCCCGCGCGGCCGCATCGCGCAGATGCACTACCGGAGCGGCCTCGAGGCTGGCACCGATCACCTTGTCACGCCGCGCCACCTCAAGCGCCGCCGTCACCACCCGGCGCACGCGCCGGATTTCGGCCCATTTCTGCGCCAGGGGTTCGTCCAGCCAGTCGGCCGGGGTGGCAGGGAAATCCTGAAGATGCACCGAACTTTCCGTGCCCGGGTTACGCTCGAGCCATACCTCTTCCATGGTGAAGGCCAGGATCGGCGCCAGCCAGGTGGTGAGCCGCTGATGGAGCAGGTCGAGCACCGTGCGCGCGGCGCGCCGTCCGGGCGTATCGCCATCGCAATAGAGCACGTCCTTGCGGATATCGAAATAGAACGCGGAAAGCTCGACCGTGCAGAATTCGAACAGGGCGCGGAACACGCCCTGATAATCATAGGCCGCGTAACCGCTGCGCACCTTGTGATCGAGCTCGGCCAGCCGGTGCAGAACCCAGCGTTCGAGCTCGGGCATGTCGGCGGGGGCCACCCGGTCATCCTCGGTGAAGGCGGCAAGCGAACCCAGCATGAAGCGCATGGTGTTGCGCAGCCGCCGATAGCTGTCGGCCACGCCCTTCAGGATTTCGGGGCCGATCCTGAGATCGGCGGTGTAATCCGATTGCGCCACCCACAGGCGCAGGATGTCGGCGCCGTATTGCTGCACGATCTTTTCCGGCGCCACCGTGTTGCCCACCGATTTCGACATCTTCATGCCCTTCTCGTCAAGGGTGAAGCCGTGGGTCAGCACGCCACGATAGGGCGCACGACCGATGGTGCCGCAAGCCTGCAACAACGACGACTGGAACCAGCCGCGGTGCTGATCGGTTCCTTCAAGATAGAGATCGGCAATGCCGTCGGGACTGCCGTCGGGGCGGTCGCGCAGCACGAAAGCGTGTGTCGAACCGGAATCGAACCACACATCGAGCACGTCGGTCACCTGCTCGTAATCATCGGGGTCATGCAGCCCTTCAAGAAAGCGTGCCTTCGCCCCCTCGCGGAACCAGGCATCGGCACCTTCTGCCTCGAATGCTTCCCTGATGCGGGCATTGACCTGTGGATCGCGCAGCAGGAAATCTGCACCTCCGGGTTTCGCGCCTTTCTTCACGAAGCAGGTCAGCGGCACGCCCCAGGCGCGCTGACGCGAAAGCACCCAGTCCGGGCGGGTTTTCACCATCGAATGCAGGCGGTTGCGTCCGGTTTCCGGTGTGAACTGCACCAGCCTTTCGATGCTGGCCAGCGCGCGCGCCCGGATGGTGGCTCCGTATTCGCCGTGATCGTCGGCCACGTCCCTGTCGATCGCGGCAAACCACTGCGGGGTATTGCGATAGATCACCGGCGCCTTCGAGCGCCAGCTGTGCGGATAGCTGTGGGTGATACGCCCGCGCGCCAGCAGCGCCCCCACCTCCACAAGCTTGCCGATCACCGCCCTGTTGGCACCGCCTTCCTTGCCCCTGGGGGTAATGATCGCCTCACCGCCGAACAGCGGCAGATCAGGGCGGAACGTGCCATCTTCCAGCACGTTATGAGTCATCTCCAGGCCGTGCCTCAGGGCAATCTGATAATCGTCATCCCCATGAGAAGGAGCTGTATGGACAAAGCCTGTACCGGCCTCGTCCGTCACGTGTTCCCCCGGCAGCATGGGCACGGCGTAATCCCATTCTCCGGCGCCGCCCTCTATCCCGCTGAAGGGATGGGCACAGGTCAGCCCCGCCAGTTCTTCGGCGTGCACATCGCACAGACGGCGATACATGGAAGGATCCAGCCGGGCCTGCGCAAACGTGCTTTCGGCCAGCGCATCGGCCAGGATCAGATGCTCGCCGATCTGCGCCCAGCATTCCTCGGGGCGCCCGGTAACTTGATAAAGGCCATAGGCAATGTCGGGATTATAGCAGATCGCACGGTTCTGCGGAATGGTCCAGGGGGTGGTTGTCCAGATCACCACCCGCGCGCCGGCAAGATCGCCCTTGCCCCCCGACACGACGGGAAAGCGCACCCAGATCGCATCGCTCTTCTTGTCATGATACTCGACCTCGGCTTCGGCCAGGGCCGTCTTTTCCACCGGACTCCACATCACGGGCTTGGACCCCTGGTAAAGCGTGCCGTTCATCAGGAACTTCATGAATTCGTCGGCGATCACCGCCTCGGCATGGAAATCCATGGTCAGATAGGGTTCTTCCCAGTTGCCGGTAATGCCAAGGCGCTTGAACTCGGCGCGCTGAACATCCACCCAACCCTCGGCGAACTTCCGGCATTCCTGGCGGAAGGCGATGATATCCACCTCGTCCTTGTCCCGGCCACGGGCGCGATACTGTTCCTCGATCTTCCATTCGATCGGCAGGCCATGACAATCCCAGCCGGGCACATAACGGGCGTCGAAGCCCATCATCTGGTGGCTGCGCACCACGAAATCCTTGAGAATCTTGTTCAGCGCATGGCCGATGTGAAGGTGGCCGTTGGCATAGGGGGGGCCGTCATGCAGGATCCAGGGCCTGCGGCCCGTCTTGCCGCGCAGGCGGTGATAAACGCCGATCCTTTCCCAGCGTTCCAGCCATGCGGGCTCGCGCTTCGGCAGCCCCGCGCGCATGGGGAAATCGGTCTGCGGCAGGTTCAGGGTGTTCTTGTAATCGGGGGTTTCGCTCGTCTTGTCGGGCGTGTCGGCGCACATGTCAGGCGATCCTTGGTCTCGGTCTCGGAATGGGTCTTGCAGCTGAGATGCTTGATGGCGGTGGCGTTTTCCTGGGAAACACGCTTGTCCCGGCGGCTCCTGGATATTTCAGAGCGCCGGGCCGGTAATTCGCTTGATGCAGGGCGGTTCCTTCAGCATGGTCCCTCTATAGGCGGCACAGCGGAAGAGGTCCAGTGGCGAGGTGCACCCTCTTGCCAAGCGCGCACGGGTGGCAGATAGTCCGCGGCAGGACAGCACGAAGGGCCCGCCCATGCTTGCAGGCAAGCGCATACTTCTGATCATCGGCGGCGGAATCGCAGCCTACAAGACACTGCTGCTGATCCGCGAGCTGCGCAGCGCGGGGGCGGCGCTCACCCCGGTGCTGACGCAGGCCGGCACGCAGTTCGTGACACCGCTTTCGGTGGCGGCGCTGGCGGGCGAAAAACCGTATCAGGAACTGTTCGATCTTACGGATGAGGCCGAAATGGGCCATATCGAACTATCACGCACCGCCGATCTGGTGGTGGTGGCACCGGCCACCGCCGACCTGATGGCGAAGATGGCCGCAGGGCTTGCGGATGATCTGGCGACAACCCTCCTGCTTGCCACCGACAAGCGGGTACTTCTGGCCCCGGCAATGAACGTGCGGATGTGGCAGCATCCGGCCACCAGGCGCAACGTGGCAGTGCTGCGAGACGACGGGATCCTGTTTGCGGGCCCCGACGAAGGCGAAATGGCCTGCGGCGAATTCGGCCCGGGACGGATGGCCGAACCCGGCACGATCATGGATGCGATCCGCAACGCATTGGGACAGGGGGCGGGCACAGGGCCGCTGGCCGGACGCCACGTGATCGTGACATCGGGCCCCACCCACGAACCGATCGACCCGGTGCGCTATATCGCCAACCGCTCTTCGGGAGCACAGGGAACGGCCATCGCCGCGGCGTTGCGTGATCTGGGCGCACGGGTGAGTTTCATCACCGGGCCGGCCGATGTAGCTCCGCCGGTGGGCGTGAATGTGGTGGCGGTGCAAACCGCGCGCGAGATGGAACAGGCGGTAAAGGCCGCACTGCCGGCCGATGTGGCCGTATTTGCGGCGGCCGTCGCCGACTGGCGGGTAAAGAACGCAGGCGCGCACAAGATCAAGAAGGATGGCACAGGCAACCTGCCGGTTCTGGAATTCGCCGAAAACCCCGATATCCTTGCCGGTATCGCCGGCTTGACGAAGGAACGCCCCGCGCTGGTGGTGGGCTTTGCGGCCGAAACGGATGATGTTGTTGCCAATGCCACAAGGAAGCGCCACCGCAAGGGATGCGACTGGATCGTGGCCAATGATGTCTCGCCCGGAACCGGAATCATGGGCGGGGATGAGAATGCCGTCGTGCTGATTACCGGAGAGGGAACCGAGGAATGGCCACGGATGGGCAAGGACGAGGTGGCAAGGCGGCTGGCGGCGCGCATTGCCGAAACCCTGGGATGAAAGAGCCATGCCTCCGGCAGAAGTATTCGTGCCAAGATGAAGAGGGCCGGGATGACCACGATCCGTATCCGATGGCTTGACGGTGCCGATGAAAGCCTGGGCTTGCCGCACTATGCCACGGCGGGGGCGGCGGGCGCCGATGTGCGGGCCAACTTTCCCCTTGGGAAGCGCAGGGCGGGTCTGGTGCTGCGCCCCGGCACGCGGGCACTGGTGCCCACGGGGCTGGCAATCGAGATACCCGAGGGTTTCGAGGCCCAGTTGCGGCCGCGTTCGGGGCTGGCGCTGAAGCACGGGATCATGCTGGCCAACAGCCCGGGCACGATCGACAGCGATTATCGCGGTCCGCTGGGCGTGATCATGCTGAATGCCGGAGACGAGGACTTTCACATATCGCACGGAGATCGCGTGGCCCAACTGGTAATTGCCCCGGTCATAATTGCAGAATTTCAACATTCTACTGAACTCGGCCCGACCCAGCGGGGTGGTGGTGGCTTTGGCTCCACGGGGCGCGGCTGAGATGGCGGGCAACGGCTTGGGCACGGGCGAAATTCAACGCTATCAGCGCCACATCATGCTGCGCGAGATCGGCGGACCGGGGCAGAAACGGCTGAAGGAAGCACGGGTGCTGGTGATCGGCGCGGGCGGGCTTGGCGCACCGGCACTGCTTTATCTTGCCGCCTCGGGTGTGGGACGAATCGCAGTGGTGGATGACGATGTGGTGGAAAACTCGAACCTGCAGCGCCAGGTGATTCACCGCCACGCCGATATCGGCGCGCCCAAGGTGCACTCGGCGCGCCGGGCGATGCTGGCGCTCAATCCCGACATCGAGATCACGCCCCATGACACCCGGCTTGACGAAGCCTGTGCCCGCGCGCTCTTTCCCGGTTGTGATCTGGTGCTTGACGGCAGCGATAATTTCCCCACCCGCTATATGGCAAACCGCATCGCGGCCGAACTTGGCGTGCCGCTCATCGCGGCAGCGATCGGCCAGTGGGAAGGGCAGATCAGCCTCTACGATCCGGCCCGCGGCACACCCTGCTTTCAATGCGTCTTCCCCGAACCCCCTGCCCCGGACCTGGCACCTTCCTGCGCCGAGGCCGGGGTGTTTGCCCCGCTGCCGGGGGTGATCGGCACGATGATGGCCGCAGAGGCCGTGAAGCACATCGCCCAGGCAGGTGAAACCCTGGCCGGCCGCATGCTGATCCATGACGCGCTGCATGCGCAGACCCGCCTGATCGGCCTGAAACGGCGCGCTGATTGCCCTGTTTGCGGGGAAGCATCTTGCCAAGCACGGGACAGCGGCCATAATTGACCGGACATTCAACAATATCGAACCATGCCATCAGGGAGAAAACCATGAAGATTCTTGCCAGTATCGCCGCTGCGGCCCTTGCCGCTCTTGCCACCCCTCTCGTCTCTCCGGCCATGTCCGCCGAACTGCCCGACCTTGGCGGACGCGAGGTGGTCGTGGTCACGGAAAATGCCTATCCGCCGCTGCAGTTCATCGAACCCGGATCCGGCAAGGCGATCGGCTGGGAATACGACGCCATGGCAGAGATCGCAAAACGCCTGAACATGCAGGTGAAATACGAAAACATCAGCTGGGATGCGATGATACCGGCCGTTTCCGAGGGTCAGTATGATATCGGCATGACCGGCATCACCATTCGCGACGACCGCAAGGAAAAGGTGGATTTTTCCGATCCCTACATGCGTTCGCAAATGGTGATGATGGTCCGAGGCGGCGAGGAGCGCTTCTCGAACGCCAAGGAATTTGCCGCCAATTCCGATCTTCTGATCGGCGCCCAGCCGGGCACCACACCCTTCTACGTGGCGGTTTACGATATCCTGGACGGCAATGAAGCCAATCCCCGCATCAAGCTGTTCGAAACCTTCGGCGCCAGTGTTCAGGCCCTGAAGGCGGGCGATGTCGACATGGTGCTGACCGACGGCACCGCCGGCGAGGGCTATACCAAGGCATCTGACGGGGCGCTGAAACTGGTGGGCGAGCCACTGGGAACCGAGGATTTCGGCTTCATCTTCCCGAAAGGAAGCGATCTTGTGGTGCCGATCAACGCCGCCATCGCCAGCATGAAGGAAGACGGCACACTTGATCAACTCGACAGGAAATGGTTCCTTGAATACAAGATGGGCGAATGAACCTCCGAAACCGCATCAGGCCCCGGCCCGCCGCCGGGGCCTTTTTCTGTCGAAACTTCCGTGATCTTCGAGGCCGGCCATGATCTCTGCCCGCGAAAACGACAAGGACTTTCCCTGGTGGCTTGCATTCACCGCAGGCCTCTCGGCCTATCTGTTCTATCGCATCCTCACCAATGATCTCTATACCCAGATCCAGGCCACACTGCTGAAGGGCGCGGGCATCACCGTGTTCGTCACCCTGGTGGGTTTTTCACTGGCCTCGGTCATGGGGCTTGTGCTGGCGCTTGGCTCGATATCGCGTTTCGTGATCCTGCGCCAGTTGTCGCGCTTCTACATCGAGATCATCCGCGGCATCCCGATCCTGGTGCTGCTTCTTTACGTGGCCTTCGTGGTGGCCCCGGCCATGGTAGAGGGCTGGAACTGGCTGGCGGCGCAACTGGGGTTCGAGCCGATGCGCACACGCGATTTTTCGCTGCTGTGGCGTGCGATCATCGCCCTGGCCATCGCCTATTCCGCTTTCATCGCCGAAGTGTTCCGCGCCGGACTTCAGGCGGTGGATCCGGGGCAGATCGAAGCTGCCAAGGCTCTGGGCCTTTCGGGCTGGCAGCGGTTCCGCCATGTGGTGTTCCCACAGGCCTTCCGCACCATTCTGCCCCCGCTCGGCAATGATTTCGTGGCCATGGTCAAGGACAGTTCGCTGGTTTCGGTTCTGGGGGTAAGCGACATCGCCCAGCTTGGCAAGGTGACCGCCGCAGGCAATTTCCGCTATTTCGAAACCTATAACGTGGTTGCGCTGAACTACCTGATGATGACGATCACCCTTTCCCTGCTGCTGCGCCGTCTGGAAAGGCGCCTGCGCAACAAGACAGCGGAGCCCCGCGCATGAGAAACCCGCTTCTGGAAAACTGGAACACGCCTTTCGGGATCCCACCCTTCACGAAGATCGAAGACACCGATTTCGCCCCCGCCCTCGAAGCGGCACTGCAGATCGCGCAGGATGAAATCGCGCAGATATCCGAAAATCCGGAGGCGCCGACTTACGAAAACACCATCGCGGCGCTGGAACTGGCGAGGTGCGATCTTGATCGTGTAGCCGGCGTATTCTTCAATCTTGCCGCTGCCGACAGCACCCCGGCGCGCGAGGAACTGCAACGCGAATTCTCGCCCCGCCTTGCCGCCTTCGCCAGCGAAACCGCCCTGAACGAGGCGCTTTTCGCCCGCATCGAACGGCTGTGGCAACAGCGCCGCAACCTTGCCCTCGACAGTGAGCAGACACGGGTGCTCTACCTTGTCCGCCGCCGTTTCCTGCGCGCCGGGGCACGGCTTCGGGGCGGTGATCGCGTCCGGCTGAAGGCCATCAGCGAACGCCTTGCCCGGCTTTCAACCCGCTTTACCCAGAACCTGCTGACCGATGAACGCGAATGGTTCATGGAACTGGCCGAGAATGATCTGGAAGGTCTGCCGGATTTCGTGATCGCGGCGGCCCGGGCAGCAGGTGCCGAAAAGGCGCGCACCAGTCCGGTAATCACGCTTTCGCGCGCTCTGATCGTGCCCTTCCTGCAGTTCTCGCCGCGCCGGGATCTGCGCGAGCGCGCCTTCCGGGCCTGGGCGGCCCGCGGTGCCAATGGCGGCGAAACCGACAACCGCGCCATCGCCGCCGAAATCCTTGCCCTCCGGCACGAGCGCGCGCAGCTGCTGGGACACACGGATTTCGCCCGCTACAAGCTGGAAACCGAAATGGCAAAGACGCCGCAGGCGGTGCGCAAGCTGCTGATGCGGGTGTGGGCCCCGGCGCGCCGGGCTGCCGAGGCCGACCGGAAAGTTCTGGAAGAGATGATGCACGCCGAAGGCATCAACGGCCCGCTTGAACCGTGGGACTGGCGCTATTACGCCGAAAAGCGGCGGCGTGCCGAACACGATCTGGACGAAGCGGCCCTGAAGCCCCATTTCCGGCTGGATCGCATGATCGAAGCCGCCTTCGACACGGCCAACCGCCTGTTCGGCCTCGAATTCCGCCGGCTTGACGTGCCGCTTTACCACCCCGATGCACATGCCTGGGAGGTCACACGCGAAGGGCGGCACATGGCCGTTTTCATCGGCGACTGGCTGGCCCGCTCGTCAAAGCGCTCGGGGGCCTGGTGCTCGGCCATCCGCGTCCAGCAGAAACTGGCCGGAGATATCCGCCCGATCGTGGTGAATGTCTGCAATTTCGCCCGCCCGGCAGGCGGCATGCCGGCGCTGCTTTCCTTTGATGATGCACGCACCCTGTTCCATGAATTCGGCCACGCGCTGCACCAGATGCTTTCGGATGTGGTGTATCCTTCGATTTCGGGCACCAGCGTGGCACGCGATTTCGTGGAACTGCCCAGTCAGTTGTTCGAACACTGGCTGGAGCGCCCCGAGGTGCTGGAACGTTTCGCCACCCATGCCGAAACCGGCGCTCCCCTGCCCGCCCCCCTGATGCGCCGTCTGCTTGCCGCGCGCAATTACGATACGGGCTTCCAGACAGCAGAGTTCATCGCCTCGGCACTGGTGGATCTGGCCTTTCACGAAGGCCCTCCCCCTGCCGATCCGATCGCCCGCGAAGCCGAAGTTCTTGCCGAAATCGCCATGCCGCATGCCATCGCCATGCGCCATGCCACCCCGCATTTCGCCCATGTGTTTTCCGGCGATGGCTATGCCGCAGGGTATTACTCCTACATGTGGTCGGAAGTGATGGACGCCGATGCCTTTGCCGCCTTCGAGGAAACCGGCAACGTGTTCGACCGAACAACCGCCGCGCGCCTTGAACAGCACATTCTTTCGGCCGGCGGGCGTGACGAACCCGAAACGCTTTACAAGGCGTTTCGCGGTCGTCTGCCCGGGGTCGAAGCGCTTCTGAAGGGGCGGGGGCTGGCCTGAAACACACTCACGATCCGGCCGTCAGTGCACTGCCGGACCGGTGCAGACGGTCAACCCTCCTTCCGGATGGAACCCGCCGAGGGTGGCCGGGGGGCAGGATCCTCGGGGTGGGGCTGCACGCCGGTCGGATCCTTGTGCAGGATCACATCGCACTGGGGATGGGCCTTCAGGATGGCGCGGCGCAAAGCGGCGCCGGTGGCATGGGCTTCGTCCAGCGTCTGGCTGCCGTCAAGCTCGATATGCAGGCTCACGAACACCCGCGGCCCGGCGGTACGGGTGCGCAGATCGTGAAAACCGTCAACCCCGGGCCAGTTGCCCACGATTTCCTTGATGCTTGAAATCAGCTCCGGGTCGGCGCGCCGGTCCATCAGTGCATCCCATGCCCCCTTGCCGATGCGCAGCGCGGTGATCGCCAGCATGGCGGCGGCGGCAAGGGCCACCACGCTGTCAACCCCGGTCATGCCGAACTGGCGCGACACCCAGAGCGAAAGGATCGCCCCCGCATTGGGCACCAGATCCCCGATGTAATGGGCCGAATCGGCTGCCACCACCCGATTGCCGGTGCGCTGCACCACATGGCGCTGCCACAGCACCAGCGCCAGGGTAAGCGTGATCGACACTCCCATCACCACCATGCCCCGGATTTCGGCCTGCAGCGGCGGCGGGCTGTCGGACAGCAATCGCGCCACGGCCGCCCAGGCGATCACCCCGGCCGAGATCAGCACGAACACCGCCTGCCCGAGCGCCGCCAGATCCTCGGCCGAGGTATGTCCGAAAGCGTGGTCTTCGTCGGGCGGGCGGGCAGCATAAAGCATGGCAGCCAGCCCGCCAAGCGAGATCAGCAGATCAAGCGCCGAATCAGCCAGCGAAGCCGCGACCGAAAGCGCGCCGGTTTCCCCAAGCGCCCACAGCTTCAGCCCTGTCAGCACCAGCGCAACGCTTGCCGAAGCCAGCCCGGCCAGCAGACCGAGACGCCTGTATTCTTCGTGACTCATCGCCATCGGCGTGCCTCTCATGCCCCGAAACGGCCCGGGAAGGAAGCCTATTCGCGCAATTCGTCGGGATCAACGCCCCACAGCGCCGCCTTGGGAGCCCAGCCCCTGTAGCCCCCGGCCGACAGCAGGCACCAGTCGGGCAGACACTTTCCGAGCCGCGCAATCACCCCCAGTTCCAGCCGCGCCCTGACCGGTGCCTTTTCATCCGGTTTGGCGTGAAGCGCCAGCATGTCTTCCTCGATCAGAACCGTGCGCACCCCCGACAGCAGCGCATAATGGATCCAGCCACCTGCCCCGTCACGATCCTCTACCCGGCGCCAGTGCCCGAACTCGGCCGTTATCCGCAGCGGCATGCCGCGGCGCTTGAATACCCAGTCGATTCGATGGGTCAGGCTGGGGCCCCGGCGCACATTTCCCTCGGCCGCCTTCAGCGAAACATAGCGCGGCAAGGGCAGATTGGTAACCGGACCGCGCTGTCCGCCGGCCTGGTCCGACGTTATCCGGTCGGCATGCAGCGTCGCCGCCGTCAGCCAGAACAGCACGATTGCCCCCATGCCGGCCTTCGGAAGCCTTCGCCCCCATGCCGGCATTACACGCATCACACATCCTGCCCCGGTCATTGTCTGTTCATTACCTGCTCGTTGACGGGTTTCTTCACCAGGGAGTCCCAGGTTCTTGCGCCTCGGCGCGCCTTGCGCCACTGTGCCACCAAAGGCCCGGTTTGCAAAGCGGAAGGGAGAGCACCGATGCCATCGGATCGTCTGAGTGTTGTCGTTACGCGACGCCTGCCCGAAGCGGTGGAAACCCGCCTGTCGGAACTGTTCGACGTGACCCTGCGCAACGACGACACCCCCATGACCCGCGAACAGCTGGCTGCGGCGATACAGGACGCCGACGTGCTGGTGCCCACCATCACCGACCGTATCGATTTCCGCCTGCTGGCCCTGGCCGGCAAACGGCTGAAACTGATCGCCAACTATGGCGCCGGCATCGATCACATCGATGTGGAAACCGCCCGCCAGCGCGGCATTCTGGTATCGAACACGCCGGGAACCGTCACCGAAGACACCGCCGACATGACAATCGCGCTGATCCTTGCCGTAACCCGCCGCATCCCCGAGGGGCTGGCACTGATGCAGTCGGGCGAATGGCGGGGCTGGGCGCCCACGGCCATGCTGGGCGGACGGCTTGCGGGGCGAAGGCTTGGCATTCTCGGGATGGGGCGCATCGGCCAGGCGGTGGCACGGCGGGCACGCACTTTCGGCCTTCAGGTGCATTATCACAACCGCCGCCGCCTGCGCCGCGAAATCGAGGAAGAACTCGAAGCTACCTGGTGGGAAAGCCTCGATCAGATGGTAGCGCGGATGGATATCATCTCGGTCAATTGCCCGCACACGCCGGCTACCTTTCACCTGATGAATGCGCGGCGGCTGAAACTGATGAAGCGCGATGCGGTGATCGTCAACACCTCACGCGGCGAGGTGATCGACGAAAATGCACTTACGCGAATGCTGCGGGCGGGCGAAATTGCCGGCGCGGGGCTTGATGTGTTCGAACACGGCACCGAGATCAACCCCCGCCTGCGCGAACTGAAAAACGTGGTGCTGCTGCCGCACATGGGTTCGGCCACCGTGGAAGGGCGCGCCGAAATGGGCGAGAAGGTGATCATCAACATCAAGACCTTTGCCGACGGCCACCGCCCCCCCGATCTGGTGGTGCCGGGCATGCTGTAGCCACCCTCACAGGCCGTGCCTCCACCCCGCACAGACGGTTCGGACAAAAGGGCCGGCCCCGGCGCTCATGGCGACACAACTTTCTGATCTATCAGCAGAACCCCCCCGAATTCGGCAGATAGCAGAACGGCCGCCGGCCCGGTCAGCGGGCCGGAAAGCGGCGCCAGCGTTTCGGCCCTGACGATATCGATCCCCCGCAGCCGGGCGCGCGGCTCGGCCCCGATCATGGCAGAAAGCGCGGTGCGCAGGGCTTCCACGGTGGTGCCCGAACACGCCATTTCCCCGGCCCGTTCAAGGGCGCGGAACAGTACCAGCGCAGCGCGGCGATCTTGGGGCGAAAGGCGGATGTTGCGCGAGGAAAGCGCAAGGCCGTCATCATCACGCACCGTTTCGACGCTCACGATTTCGACATCCATGAAAAGATCGCGCACCATCTTCCGGATCACCTGAAGCTGCTGATAATCCTTTTCGCCGAAGATCGCGAAATCGGGGCGGATGATGTTGAAGAACTTGGCGACAACCGTCGTCACTCCGCGAAAATGGCCGGGGCGCACCTGTCCGTGCAGGATATTGGCCAGGCGGGTGGTTTCCACGATGGTTTCATCACCATCGGGATAGATTTCCCCGGCCTCGGGCATGAAAGCCGCATCCACCCCTGCCGCCCGCAGCATGGCAAGGTCGCGTTCGGGCGCACGCGGATAGGCAGCAAGATCCGCAGGATCGCCGAATTGCGCGGGGTTGACGAAGATCCACACCACCACCCGATCGGCCAGTTCTCCGGCCCGCGCCACCAGCGCCATGTGCCCCGCATGCAACGCCCCCATGGTAGGCACCAGTGCAACCGTTTCACCCTGTGCCCGCCAGCTCCGCACGATTTCGCGTATGCCGTTCCTGTGCTGACTGATTTCCATCTGTCATTCTGTCCTGCTGCGCAGCCCCTCTTATCTGCTGCGCCGCACTGCAGCAAGATCCGGTGCCCGGTAATGTCGTTTTTTCCCCGAATGGGTCGGCCTTCGTTTGACCGCCGGTGGCAATTTCCGGCAAGTTCGAAACCAGGAACCGCCACAGGAGGATCGGCAATGACAACGCATGTTCGGGCTCTGGTCGTGGGCGGCGGAGCGGTGGGCACTTCGATCGCCTATCATCTGGCACGCGCCGGCTGGAATGACGTGATGCTTCTCGAACGCGACGAACTCACTGCAGGCTCTACCTGGCACGCGGCGGGACTGCTGCCCTATTTCAACATGTCCTACGCCACCACCCACATTCATGACTATTCGATAAAATTCTACAAGACCCTCGAAGAGGAAACCGGCCTCAACCCCGGCTTTTCCGTGGTGGGCAACCTGCGCATGGCCCAGACGCGCGAGCGAATGGATGAATACATGCTTTACGCCACGACCGCCGAAACCTGCGGCGTGCCTTACGAATGGCTTTCCCCGAAAGAGATCAGGGAACGCTGGCCGCTGCTGCGCACCGAAGATCTGGTCGGCGCGCTCTATCATCCCACCGATGGCTATATCAACCCGGCTGATGTCACCATGGCCATGGCCAGAGGCGCGCGCCAGCGCGGTGTGCAGATCCTGCGCAAGCGGCAGGTGGATTCCTTCGTATGGACAGGCAGCGAATGGATCGTGCGCGGACAGGTGATGGGCGAAAAGGGCGGCAATCTGGTGCCCACGGGTGAAACCTTCGAAATCCGCGCCGAACATGTGGTAACGGCCACCGGGAACCACGCCCAGCGCACCGCACGGCTGCTGGGCGTGAAGATTCCGGCCATACCGGTAGAACATCAGTTCATCGTCACCGAGCCCGACCCCGAGCTGGTGAAATGGCGCGAGGCGGGCAATCCCGAGCATCCGGTGCTGCGCGATGCCGATGCGAAATGGTATGTGCGCGAAGAGCGCGGCGGCTGGATCCTGGGCCCCTACGAGAAGGGCGCACCGGCACGTTTCCTCTACGGCGTGCCCGACAGTTTTCGCGCCGATCTCTTTCCCCTCGATCTGGAACGGATCGAAGAAGAATACATGTCGATGATCCACCGTATCCCCAGCACCGAAACGGTCGGACTGAAGGACGATTTCAACGGCCCGATCTGCTATACCCCTGACGGCAACCCGTTGATCGGCCCCGCACCAGGCCTTGGCAACATGTGGCTGGCCGAGGGTTTTTCCTTCGGCATCACGGCGGCTGGCGGCGCCGGTTATTATCTTGCGCAACTGATGGTGGAAGGCGAGGCCGAGATCGACATGGCAACCCTGGATCCCGGGCGTTTCGGCAACTGGATCACCACCGAATACGCTGCCCGCAAGAACGAGGAAGCCTATGAACACGTCTATATCCTGCACCACCCCGATGAAGAGCGCCCCGCCTGCCGCCCCCTGCGCACGGCCCCGGCATATGACCGGCAGAAGGCACTTGGCGCACAGTTCGGCCAGGTGAACGGCTGGGAGCGGCCGAACTATTACGGCCCGAAGGATGCATCCGCCGGCTTCGACGAGAAAACCCGCAGCTTCCGCCGCGGCGGCTGGTGGCAATATGCCAGGAACGAAGCCCTTGCCATACGCGAGGGCGCCGGCCTGATCGATGCCACCGCATTCGCCAAACATGTGGTGAAGGGCCAAGGCGCCACCGCCTTCCTTGACTGGTTCACCACAAACCGCCTGCCCAGGGTGGGGCGGATCAATCTCACCTACGCCCTCAGCCCCGCCGGCACCACCCGCAGCGAATACACCGTTCTTCGCCTTGGCGAAGATGAATACTATCTGATCTCGGCCGGTGCCTGGGCCGATTATGATGCCGATTACCTGCGCAAGGCCGCTGAGGCCAGGGCCGGTGAATTCGGCCATGTCGAGATTCAGGACGTTACCACCCAATGGGGCGTTTTCGCCATTGCCGGGCCGAAATCACGTGACGTTCTGAACAAGGTAATCCGCGATGCCGAACCCGAAACCGCGCTTTCCAACAGCCGCTTCCCCTGGCTTTCGGCACGCAACATCGAACTTGGCATGTGCCCCGTGCGCGCCATCCGGGTGGCTTATACGGGCGAACTGGGCTGGGAGCTTCACCATCCGATCGAGATGCAGAACTATCTCTGGGATCTCCTGATGGAAGCAGGCGCCGCGCAGGGGCTGAAGCCGGTCGGCGCACGGGCCCAGAACTGGCTGAGGCAGGAAAAATCCTATCGCGCCTTCGGCACCGAACTGGGCCGCGATGCCACGCCGCTTGAAGCGGGGCTTGAACGTTTTGTCGATACCGGGAAGGAATTCCTCGGCAAGGAAGCACTGCTTGCAACCGGCATTCGCAGCAGATGCGTTACCCTGCTGATCGACGGCCCCGAGGATGCCGCCCCATGGGGGCGCGAAGCCCTCTGGCACGAAGGCGAACGGGTGGGCCGGCTGACCTCGGGGGGGTATTCGGTGGTTTTCGGCAAGAGCATTGCCATGGGCTATGTGCGCCCGGATCTGGCCCAACCGGGCACAGAACTTCAGGTGAAGATGTTCGATCGCCTGTGGAAGGCGGAAGTTACCCCCGACAGCCCCCACGATCCGCAAAACAGGCGCATCCGCGCCGATGGCTGATCCTCTGCCGCGCCAGAGCTAATGTTCCTGGTCGCGAAACAGCACCGCTGCCGCGCGCACGCGCCACGCCGCCGTGGCAAGAACAAGCAGCGCAAACAGCAGAGCAAGCCACGCGAAACCCGCCGGCCACAGGCATACGGCCAAGAAAAAGGCAATGGTTTCGCTGCCTTCGATCAGCCCGGTTGCGTGATAATGCGCCTTTTCGCCGTTGGCGCGGCTTTCCAGCCCCCGCTTTTCGGCCAGAACGGCAAAGCCCAGAAAGCTGGCCCCATTCACGAAAAAGGCCGCCAGCAGAAAGGCGGCCGGCAGGGCATTGCTCTCCGGATCGAAGGCAGCAAACCCCAGAGGCAGTGCCGCATAGATGGCGAAATCGGCCATGATATCCAGATAGCCGCCCAGCGGGCCGGCCGGTGACAGACGCGCCACCGCGCCGTCAAGCCCGTCCATCAGACGCGAGGCCGCAAACAGCAGCAGCGCCGGCCAGAACCACCCGAACGCCACCGACAGCGCGGCCAGCAGACCAAGGCCAAGGCCGGCAGCTGTCAGCGCATCGGGTTTCACCCCGGCGCGGGCAGACAAGCGGGCAACACCGGCCAGGGTGCGGTCGATCAGGGGGCGCAGGTGGCGGTCCAGCACGGTCTTCTCCCGGCGGGCCGGAAAAAGAAGGCCCAGCCTTTTCTAGCCGGGCCCGATTGCGATGGAAAGGGCCTCTCCTGCCCTGGCCGGCCCGATTGCAGACACGCGGGGCATCAAGAAACCCGAGCGCCGGCCGACAGCGCTCAGTTGCGCGGCGGACCGAAATCCTCGGCCGTAACGAGGCCGTCGCCGTTTCTGTCGAGCATGGCAAACCAGTCAGGCGTGCGGTCCAGAAATTCGTCACGGCTTACATTGCCGTCACCGTCCACGTCGTTGAACTCAAGCGTCATCCCGTAGGAAGGGCGCTTCTTGGGATCCTTCATGCCGGCACCACCCTGACCGCCCTTCTTGAGATCGGCCATGTCGGCCTTGCGGGCCTCATCGAATGCGGCATATTCCTCGGGGGTGAGAACGCCATCATCATCGGCATCGAAAGTCACGAAGATATCGGACCGCTTTTCCGTGGCTTCTTCCAGGGTTACGGTCCCGTCTTCATCCGCGTCCCAGTTCGCAATGAAATGGCTTCCGTAATTTCCCTGACCAGCCCCGGCCACAGAGGCGAAGGCAAGCACCGAAAGGGCACAAACCCCTGCAATGGCGTTTCTTTTCACGGTTATCTCCTCATATTTAAAAGTTTGAATGTGGATATTGGTATTGGCATCATCGATGCCCCGCAACCCCATGCTCACCCGGGCTGCCCGCCAGCAGCGGATTTCTGCTGATCATAGGCTGCCAGCGCCTTGGCCGCATACATCAGCGCCGGTCCGCCACCCATCTGAATCGCCATGCCCAGCGCATCGGCCACTTCCTCGCGCGTGGCGCCGATGCGCACCAGTGCCTCGATGTGAAAGCCGATACAGGGCTCGCAGCCCTGGGCCACCGCAATCCCGAGCGCAATGAATTCCTTCGTGCGGAACGGAAGCGCCTCGCTTTCCTTCACGCTCTTGCCGAGGCCGGCAAAAGCACGGGTGGTTTCGGGAATGGTTCTGTTGAGGGTGCGGATATCGTTCTTCATGTTATCCATATAGGCTTGCCAATCCATCGCGATTCTCCTTCGTTTTCGGGAACTTGCACACAGAAAACGGAAATCCGCGCACACATCCTTGATCCGGGTCAAGCAACGGACGGTTTTCGTGCCGTAATCATCAGATTGGCAGCGGGCATCTCATGGCGGATGATATCCTCAAGGCCGGCACACACCAGAGCGGCCTCGACCCGGTCGGCATCCTTGTAGCCGATCCGGGGATCCTGCTCCTTCAGCGCGGCATGGAAGACACGGTCGCCTTCCCCGGCAAATACGCCACCGCGCAGAAAGGGACCGTAAAGGCAGAACACGCCCCCCGGCGCCAGCGCTTCGGCCATATTGGCCAGAATGGCCCGGACCGCCTCCTGCGTCACCAGATGCAGAAGATTGACAGCGATCACCAGATCGCATGGCAGAAGACCCGCCGGCCATTCGCCGGCCGCATCAAGCAGGATCGGTGCCCGCACATTCGAAAGCCCCGCAAAACGGATCCAGGCACGGATGCTTTCCAGGCGTTCGGACGCGGCATCGCTTGGCTGCCATTCAAGCTGCGATCGGGCCGCGGCAAAGCGCACGATCTGCTGCCCGGTGCCACTGGCAATTTCAAGTGCCCGCCCCCTTTGCGGTGCAACATCGGCCAGAACCTCAAGGATCGGGTCGATGTTGCGCTCGGCGGAAGGCGCACACAGGCGGCCGTCGGGTGCCGCGCCGGTATCAAGCGCTGTGCTGTCTGGCAACATGAGACGCCTGCGGCTCATGGCGCAAACCGTTCGGGGGAAAGCGCCGCAACCACCCGGGTTTCCAGCTCGGGCGGGCGGGAAAGGATCAGATCGGCCGCAAGGCTGCTGGCGGCAGGCGATGTCTGAAATCCATACCCCCCCTGCCCCGCAAGCCAGAAGAACCCCGGCGCTTCGCCATCGAAGCCGATCACCGGGCTGCGATCAGGGGCAAAGGTGCGCAGGCCCGCCCAGCTTGCTTCAACCCGGGTTACCGGAGCGGTTACCATCTCCTCATAGCGGGCCAGGCCCTCGGCCAGCACCATGTCATCGGCCCAGGCATCATGAGGTTCGGCCGGGTCTTCCTCGCTCGGCGACACCAGAAGCTTCCCCGCCTCGGGCTTGGCATACCAGCTTTCGCAGGCGCCATGCAGCATCGGCCAGTCGCGCACGTCATGCCCGGCAGGTGCCGGTATCTGGGCGATCGAGCGGCGTAACGGCACAAACCCCAGCGGCGATACACCCGCCATGCACGCGATCTCGTCCACCCAGGCCCCGGCGGCATTCACGATCACCGGTGCCACGAAATCCTCCTGCGGTGTTTTCACCTGCCACAGGCCACCGGCACGCGCGATCGGACCTGCCGGCGCACGGGTATGAAACACGGCCCCCGCCGCGCGCGCCCGTTTCGCGAAATCCTGCAGCAGGCGATCGGCGTCAAGATCACGCGCCCATGTGTTGCCCGCTGCCGCCGCCACCTTTTCACGCCGCAGGATCGGCACCATCTCACAGGCCTCGGCAACGCCCAGCGGCTCAAGCGACATTTCCGCCATCTCCTGGCTGAAATGTTCGAGCTGATCGGCCCGTGCCACCATCAGGATGCCGCGCGGCGAAAGCACCCCGCCATTTTCCTGTGTCAGGTATTCCTCGCTGGCATGATTGAGGGCCCGCACCACGCGATTGCCGTATTCGCGCTCGAACATCGCCGCCGAACGGCCCGAGGCATGATGGCCGAGCGTCTCTTCCGCCTCGAGCAGAACCACCGAGGCATGGGCCGACAGCCGCGCCGCGGCGCTGATGCCGGCGATGCCGCCACCGATGATGATGATATCGCATTTCATGACACGCACCCTGCCATGCGGCCCCGCCAGAGAAAAGGCCCGCATCTTGCAGGCCTTTTCTTTTCCGGTCTTCATATTGACGGGAATGTTCCCGCCGAAGGCATGAGGCAGCTTTTTTTTCTGAAGCTGCCGCGTTCCTGTCCGGCAAGGCGCCGGGATCACGGCGCCCCCCCTGGAAAATGTCACTGGGGAATTTCGCCCTCGATCCCTTCCACATAAAAGTTCATGCTTGCCAGCACACCGTCATCGGCCACCTCGCCCTCGGCCAGCCAGGATGTGCCGTCCTGCTTGTTGATCGGCCCCGTGAAGGGGTGGTAGGTGCCGTCGATGATCGCCTGCTTCATCGCCTCGGCCTCGGCCTGGACATCGGCCGGAACCTTGTCGGAATAGGGAGAAAGCTGCACCATGCCTTCCTTGAAACCGTGCCAAGTGTCCTGCGATTCCCAAGTGCCGTCGATCACCGCCTTCACACGCTCGACGTAATAGGGCGCCCAGTTGTCGATGATGGAGGTCAGCTGGGCATTGGGGCCGAACTTCGACATGTCGGAGGCCTGCCCGAAGGCCATGATGCCTTTCGCTTCGGCGATCGTCATCGCAGCGGGGCTGTCGGTATGCTGCATGATCACGTCAACTCCCTGCTCGATCAGCGCGGTCGCGGCATCGGCTTCCTTGGCGGGATCGAACCAAGTGTAAACCCAGACGATCTTGAACTCCACATCGGGATTCACCTTCTTCGCATGAATGTAGGCCGCGTTGATGCCGCGGATCACCTCGGGGATCGGAAAGGAAGCGATGTAACCGATCTTGTTGGTTTTCGTCATGCGTCCGGCAATGGTGCCGATTACCGCACGGCCTTCATAGAAACGTGCCGAATAGGTGGAAACATTGTCGGCCCGCTTGTAGCCGGTGGCGTGTTCGAACTTCACGTTCGGAAACTTCTTGGCCACCTTTATCGTGGCATCCATGTAGCCGAACGAGGTGGTAAAGATGATGTTGGCGCCGCCAAGCGCCATCTGGGTCATCACCCGCTCGGCGTCGGCTCCCTCGGGAACGCTTTCCACGAAGGTGGTTTCCACCTGCTCGCCCAGTTCCGCCTCGACAGCCTGACGACCCTGATCATGCTGGTAGGTCCAGCCGAAATCCCCCACGGGGCCCACATAGACAAAGCCGGCCTTCACCTTTTCCCCGGCCGTTACTGCCCCGGCGCCAAGGCCGGCAATGCCAAGCGCCAGCGCGGCGCTTGTCAGAAATGATCTGCGTTTCATGTTGTCTCTCCCTTTCTGGTGGTCTGAGCAGAATCCTGCGGGTTGTCCGGGGCGTCCTCCGGCGCATTCTCGTCCTGGGTCAGGGTATTTTCAAGCTCTTCAAGCGTTTCCTCGATCTCTTCCTCGGTCAGGGCGGCAGTGATGATCGCCGTCGGCACCGCAACGATGCCAAGGCCGATGAACAGCACGAATGTGGTGAAAAGGCGCCCCCCCGTGGTGATCGGATACATGTCTCCGTAACCCACGGTGGTAAAGGATACAACCGCCCACCAGAAACTGACGGGGATCGAACTGAACACCTCGGGCTGGGCCTCGTGCTCGAACAGATAGATCCCCACGGCGCTGACATAGATCATCAGCGCAGCCAGCACGATGAACACCGCCAGTTCCTGACGCACCGCCATGAAGGCGCGCAGCAGCCGCCGCGCCGCGCTCGAGGTGCGAAACAGCTTGAACAGCCGGATCACCCGGATCAGCCGCAGGGTGCGCGCCGCCTGCCACTCCGGGTTTACAAGCCCGAGCGCGGGAAGGCAGGCCAGAAGATCGATCATTCCCCACAGGCTGAAGGCATAGCGCAGGGGGCGGGGCGAACAGGCAAGACGCAGCAGGTATTCGGCCACGAAAACGGTCAGCACCAGCACCTCGAAGCGCCAGAGCCACCGATAGGCCCAGCCGGGCAGGCCCGGCACCGTTTCGACAGCGATCGCCACCGCCGACAGCAGGATCAGCCCGTTCAGCGCAAAGGCCACTCCGCGACCGAATTTCGGATCGGTGCCATCAAGAACGGCTATGACATCGCTGCGCTTCATCTGCCCCTTTCTGGCCACTCAGTGCGTGGCATGGAAGACACGTCCGAGACTGGCCGGCGCATCAAGGCTGCTCCCTCGCTTGCGCGCCGAGATATAGACCAGAACGAGAATCGTCACGATATAGGGCGACATCGAAAGATATTCGACCGGAATTGCCAGCCCCGCCGCCTGCAGATTGAGCTGCAGCACGGTAATGCCCCCGAACAGATAGGCCCCGAGCAGCACCCGCCAGGGACGCCAGCTGGCAAACACCACCAGCGCCAGCGCAATCCAGCCGGCGCCGGCGGTCATGCCCTCTGTCCACTGCGGCACGCGGATCAGGCTGAGAAAGGCCCCGCCAAGCCCGGCGCAGGCCCCGCCGAACATGATTGCCAGAAAGCGGATACGCACCACCCTGTAGCCCAGCGCATGGGCTGCATCGTGGTTTTCGCCCACTGCACGCAGGATCAGCCCCGCGCGGCTGTATTTCAGAAAGGCCCAGACCCCGACCACCAGTGCAAGCGAACCATAGACCATCAGGTCATGACGAAACAGGATCGGCCCGAGCACGGGCATGTCGGAAAGAAAGGGGATGTCGAGCCGGGGCGATGGCGGCGGCTTGACCCCCGCATAAGGCTTGCCGATCAACGCCGACAGGCCAAGCCCGAAAAGCGTGAGCGCAAGGCCCGTGGCCACCTGGTTTGAAAGCAGAACCTGGGTAAGAAACGCAAAGATCAGCGAAAGCCCGGCCCCCGCCAGCGCCGCTGCGGCCAACCCCGGAAACGGGCTGCCGCTTTCCACGGCGATGGCAAAACCGCAGATCGCGCCGGTAATCATCATCCCTTCCACCCCAAGGTTCAGCACCCCGGCCTTTTCGACAACCATTTCGCCGATCGCCGCCAGCAGGATCGGCGTGGCCGAGATCATCAGCGATGCCAGCAGCAGCACCGGATCAATTGCGGAAAGATCCATCACGCAGCCTCCTTCCTGCTGCCGCCCGGGCGCAGGCGGTAATCGGTGAACACGTCCATCGCCAGAAGAAAAAACAGAAGCATCCCCTGAAATGCCTTGATCGAGGCCGCCGGCAAGCCAAGATTCTGCTGGGCGATGGCACCGCCCACTTCGGTCAGGCCCAGAAGCAGGCCGGCCAGCACGATGCCAAGCGGATGAAGCCGGCCGAGAAAGGCCACGATGATTGCGGTAAAGCCATAGCCCACGTTGAAATCGGGAGAAAGCTGTCCCGCCGGGCCGGCTACCTCGAACAGGCCGGCAAGCCCCGCCAGCGCCCCCGAAATTCCCATGCAGACCAGCACCAGGCGGTCGGGGTTGACACCGCCGAAATGCGCCGCGCGCGGGGCCTGCCCGCTGAGCCGGATCTGATAGCCCAGCATATGCCGGCTGAGCAACCCCCAGGCCAGCAGCACCATCAGCACCGCTGCCACTCCACCCCAGTGAAACCCGGTACCCTCGATCAGGTCAGGATTGGCAGCAGCCGGGTATTCCGACAGGTTGCGCGAACCGGGAAAGCCGAAGCCCTGCGGGTTCTTCAGGATGCCGAAGCTGACCGATCTCAGGATGTTCTCGGCCACATAGACCAGCATCAGCGAAACCAGAATCTCATTGGTTCCGAAACGGATGCGCAGGAGCGCCGGTATCATTGCCCACAGAACCCCGCCGAGCGCGCCTGCCACGATCATCAGCGGAAAGACATGCCACCCCTCGGCCGGATAGAACGCAAGCCCGACCGCGCCGCCCAGAATTGCACCCATGATGTATTGCCCCTCGGCGCCGATATTCCAGATACCGGCGCGAAAGCCCAGACTGAGCCCGATCGCGATCAGGATCAGGGGCCCCGCCTTTACCAGGATCTGCGAACGATAGTAGAAGCCGAATTCCGAAAACAGCGGATCCCAGAAAATGGTGCGGATCGCCTCGACCGGATCCTTGCCCAGAAGTGCAAACAGCGCACCGCCGGCAATCATCGTCATCAGCACTGCCAGCACCGGCGTGCCCCGGGCCCAGAAGCGCGAGGGAACCGGACGTTTTTCAAGGATCGGCATGGGCGCCCTCCCCCGTGCCGCCTGCGGTGGTGCCCCCGTGCACGCCACCCAGCATCAGACCTATTTCCTCGACGCTCAACCCCTCGGCCGGGCGCGGCGTGCTGAGATGTCCCTCGTTGAGAGCGGCAAAGCTGTCGGAGATTTCCATCAGTTCGTCCAGATCCTGACTGATCACGATCACCGCCGCACCGGCTCCGGCCAGATCCAGGATCGCCTGGCGAATGGCCCCCGCGGCGGCAGCATCCACCCCCCAGGTGGGCTGGTTCACCACCAGCACCTCGGGGTGTTGCATCACCTCACGTCCGATCACGAATTTCTGCAGGTTACCGCCCGAAAGCGCCCGGGCCGGCACTTCGGGGCCGGGTGTGCGCACATCGAAGCCCTCGATGATGCGGCAGGCGAAATCACGGCTGCGCGACCAGTCGATCAGGCCGTGACGCACCAGACGCTCGCGGACTGCGCCGGTCAGAAAGGCATTTTCGGTCAGGCTCATGTCGGGAGCGGCAGCATGGCCAAGGCGCTCTTCGGGCGCGGCCAGAAGGCCGAGCGCGCGGCGCGCGGCGGGGCCAAGCGCACCTATTTCACGCCCGCCAAGGCGAATGGTGCCGGGGGCGGTGGTGCGTTCACCCGAAAGGGCGGCCAGAAGTTCATCCTGTCCGTTTCCGGCCACGCCGCCGATCCCCAGCACCTCGCCCGCGCGCAGAACCAGGCGGATATCGTGCAACGCAGTGCCGAACTGCGTGGCCGCCGGCAGCGACAGCCCCCCCACCTCAAGCACCACCTCGCCGAAGGTGCGCCTTGCCCGGCGTGGGGGAATCAGGATCTCGCCCACCATCATCTCGGCCAGTTCGCGCGCGGAATGTTCCCGCGGATTGCAGGTGGCCACCACCTTGCCATGGCGCAGGATGGTGGCGCTGTCGCACAGTTCGATGATTTCGTCGAGCTTGTGCGAGATATAGAGAATCGCCGTGCCTTCATGGCGCAGCTTGCGCAGGGTGGTGAACAGGATCTCCACTTCCTGCGGGGTCAGAACACTGGTGGGCTCGTCCATGATCAGCAGCTTCGGATCCTGCAGCAGACAGCGGACGATCTCGACCCGCTGGCGTTCGCCCGCCGACAGTTCGCCCACGATGCGTTCGGGATCAAGCGGCAGCCCATAGGCCGCGCTCACTTCGCGGATGCGCTGCGAAAGCGCACCGCGCGGGGGCGGGTCTTCCATGCCAAGGGCGATGTTCTCGGCCACGTTCAGTGCCTCGAACAGCGAAAAATGCTGAAACACCATCGCCACCCCTGCGCGCCGCGCATCCGAAGGGCTTTGCGGCGCATAGGGCACGCCATCAAGAAGCATCCGCCCCCCGTCCGGATGGACCAGACCATAGATCATCTTCACGAGGGTAGACTTGCCGGCACCGTTTTCACCCAGAAGGGCGTGCACCTCGCCACGGGCAATGGAAAAGAACACGCCATCGTTTGCAACCACCCCCGGATAGGCCTTGCTCAGCTCTTCGACCGCCAGAAGCGGCGCTTCCGTCACCTGTCCCTGCATCGTCACCATCCCTTTCATGCCCGCTCGGCAGCCGGGCGCCCCGGTTCGGAGTTGTCGTTGCCGGAACCACCACGCCCTGACCTCCGCCCCTCTTCCCGGCCGGCCCGCACGGCATCGGCTTTTGCGCCGGCCCCGAAACCTTCCAATAGCCCTGCCGCCACCCCCACGGCAATGGCCTGGGGGTGCTTTCCGAAAGCCCGCCGCCCGATCGGACAGCTTATGCGCGCCACATCTCCGGGTGCGTGGCCAAGCGCCACCAGCCGCTTGCGGAAGCGCACCCATTTGGTCGCCGAACCGATCAGCCCCGCCCAGCCGAATCCGTGGCCCAGAAGGCGATGGCAGATCTCGAAATCAAGCGCATGCGACCATGTCAGCACCAGATGCAGCGCATCGCGCGGCGCGAGCGACACCGCCGCAGCAGGATCCGGGGCGGGAAGCACATGCACCCCTTCGGGAACTTCACCGGGAAAGCGTCCTGGCGCGGTATCGATCCAGGTGATCGCGAAATCGGGCAGAGGCGCCATCACATCCGTGATCGCGCGCCCCACATGACCGGCGCCGAAAACCCACAACGCCCGCCCCCCGCGCCCCAGCGGCTCGAACATCCATTCACCGACCAGCGCGGGCCCCGGCGGATTGCCCGATTCGGCCGCCTTCAGCATATGCCGGACAGCCGCAGGCGGCGAGGCATCCCGCGCTGCCCCCGCGCAGGGCACCGGCCGCACCCAACCCGCCCCCCGGCCGATTTCTGCAAGCCGGGCGGTATCGAACATCTCGCACAGCAGTGTAACACGCCCGCCGCAGCACTGCCCCATCGCCGTGCCGAGCGCCACCCGCTCGATCCAGCCCTGCCCCTTTTCAAGTGCCGCGCGGGCGCGCCGGACAGCCTCGTGTTCAAGGCGTCCGCCGCCGATCGTGCCGCTCTGTCCTCCTGCCCAGACCAGCATGGACGCCCCCGCCTCTCGCGGGGCCGAGCCCTCATCCCGGGCCACAAGCACCCGAGCCACCCGCCCATGCACCGCCACCGCGGCCGCCAGCGCTTCCCGGTCAAGGCTCATCGATCACCTCCCGAAGCCTCGCTGCCGCCTGCATCAGCCGCTCCGGGGTGGCAGGAGCATCAAGCGCGGGATAAGCCTTTCCACAGGCCCGCAGCGCATCCGAAAGCGCAAGAAACACCGAAATGCCAAGCATCAGCGGCGGCTCGCCCACCGCCTTCGAGCGATAGATCGTTTCGGCCCGGTTCGCATTGTCGAACAGCGCCACATCAAACAGATCGGGCCGGTCACCACAGGCCGGGATCTTGTAGGTTGAAGGCGCGTGCGTCATCAGCCGCCCGTTTTCGTCCCACACCAGTTCTTCGGTGGTCAGCCAGCCCGCCCCCTGCACGAAGCCGCCTTCGATCTGGCCGATGTCGAGCGCCGGATTGAGCGATTTTCCCACGTCATGCAGGATATCCACCCGCAAGATGCGATTCTCGCCTGTCAGGGTATCAAGCACCACTTCGCTTACCGCAGCCCCGTAGGCAAAGTAGTAGAAGGGCCGCCCCCGCCCGCGGGCGCGGTCCCAGCTGATTTCGGGCGTCTTGTAGAAACCTGTCGCCGAAAGGCTCACCCGGTTTTCATGACAAAGCCGCGCGGCTTCTGCAAAAGGCAGAACCGCCCCCCCCACATGTACCACATCGTCGCGGAATTCCACCGTTCCGGCCTGATGATATCCTTTCAGGAAATCTTCCATCCGCGCGCGAATCTTGTCGCAGGCGGCCCTGACCGCCATGCCGTTCAGATCGCTGCCCGAAGACGCCGCCGTAGCCGAGGTATTGGGCACCTTGCCGGTGTCGGTAGCAGTGATCCGCACACGATCCGCCCGCACCCCGAAACGCTCTGCCGCCACCTGTGCCACCTTGCGGAAAAGCCCCTGCCCCATCTCGGTGCCACCGTGGTTCAGGCGGATGGAACCGTCCTGATATACATGCACCAGCGCACCTGCCTGGTTGAGATGGGTCAGCGTGAAGCTGATCCCGAACTTCACCGGCGTCAGCGCGATACCCCGCTTCAGAACCGCGTGGCGCGCATTCCACGCGTCCACCGCAGCACGGCGCGCACGGTAACCGGCACGCTCGGCAAGCTCGGCCACGAGCTCGCGGATCACGCTGTCTTCCACCGGCTGGTAATAGGGCGTCAGCTGTGTCTGTTTCGACCTGGCGGCAGTGCTTCCGCCTGAGGCATAAAGATTCCTCTCGCGCACAAGAAGCGGATCCAGCCCCAGTTCATGGGCAACGTGATCCATCATCCGTTCGATCCCCAATATCCCCTGCGGCCCGCCGAAGCCGCGAAAGGCCGTGGCCGATTGCGTGTTGGTGCGCAGGCGGTGGCTTTCGATCCTCACCGCTGGCAGATAATAGGCATTGTCGGCGTGCAGCATGGCACGATCGGCCACCGGCAGGCTCAGATCCTGCGACCAGCCGCAGCGTGCATACTGCACGAAATCCACCGCCAGAATCCGGCCTTCCTCATCGAAGCCCGCATCATAGACAATGCGGAAGTCATGGCGCTTGCCGGTGATCGTCATGTCGTCATCGCGGTCATAGCGCATCCTGCAGGGGCGTCCCGTCAGCCGGGCCGCGACAGCACAGGCCACCGCCAGCGCGTTGCCCTGGCTTTCCTTGCCGCCGAATCCCCCGCCCATGCGTCGCACCTCGCAGCGCACCATCGCCATCGGCAGATCCAGCGCATGGGCCACCTTGTGCTGAATTTCGCTCGGGTGCTGGGTGCTGGCATGCACAAGCATCCCGCCATCATCCAGCGGCATGGCAAGGGCGGCCTGACCTTCAAGATAGAAATGCTCCTGCCCGCCGATCTCGATCGTTCCCTGCAGGCGACGCGGCGCCTGCAACAGTGCCGCCCCGGCATCGCCCCGCTCCCAGATCACCGGCCCGCCCTCGAAACGGCTGTCGGCGGCAAGCGCATCGTCGATCGTCAGGATCGGCCTTTCTCCGGCAACCTCGACACGGCCGAGCCGCGCCGCCCGCCGCGCCGCCAGGTGGCTTTCGGCGATCACCAGGAAGACGGGCTGGCCGATGTAATGCACCCGGCCATCGGCCAGCAGCGGTTCGTCATGGGCGGCAGGCGAGACATCGCAATCGCCGGGCAGATCGCCGGCTGTCAGCACCGCCACCACACCGGGGGCTGCGTGCACCCTTGCCAGATCCGTTTTCAGGATCGTGCCACGGGCCGCCGGGCTCAGACCAAAGGCCAGATGCAGCGTGCCGGCCGGCGCCGGGATGTCATCGACATACTGCGCGCGCCCCGTCACATGCAGCGGCGCCGAATCATGGGGCAGCGACTTGTGCACAACCCCGCTCATGGCCTCACCTCAAGCACGTTCACCGCTTCGCCGCGGCTTTCCAGGAAACAGCGCATCAGCAGATTCTCCGCCACCTTCAACCTGTATCCGGCTGACGCCCGCATGTCGGAAATCGGGGTGAAATCCCCGGCCAGGGCGGCCTGACCGCGCCGGATCGTGGCCTCGCTCCAGGGCTGGCCGACAAGGGCGGCCTCGGTCGCGCGAGCCCGTTTCACGGTGGCGGCCATCCCGCCAAAGGCGATTCGCGCCGCAGTCACGCACCCGTCTTCCACCGTGATGTTGAAACAGCCGCAAAGGGCCGAAATATCCTGATCGAAACGTTTGGATATCTTGTAGCAACGCAGGGTATCGGGCTGGCGGGGAATCAGGATCCACTCCAGAAACTCGCCGGACCGAAGATCCTGCCGGCCGTAATCGATGAAAAAATCCTCAAGTGCAATGCGCCGGCGCTTGTTCTTGCGCCGCAGGATCAGCTCTGCCCCGAGCGCAATCAGCGCCGGCGCGCCATCTCCGATTGGCGAGCCATTGGCGATATTGCCGCCGATGGTGCCCGCATTGCGCACCTGCTCCGAGCCAAACCGGCGCAGCAGGGCAGCAAAATGAGGATGATATGTCTCCATCGCCTCGCGCAGACGGCTGATCGTCACCATCGCCCCAAGGCGGATGGTGTCGGCGCGCACGCGGATTTCCCGCAGTTCGGCCACATCGCCGATAAAGATTACATCCGGCAGGTCGCGCAGCTGTTTCGTTGCCCACAGGCCCACATCGGTGGCACCCGCAATCAACACCGCATCCGGATCGTTTCCAAGGCTGACAGCCAGTTCGTCCACCGAACGGGGGGCTATGGCCAGCGGCGGCACATCAAGCGAAGCAAGCCTTGCCCCGTCTTTCGTCATCCATGCCGGTACCGGTGCAGCGGCGGCATCCTCGGCAGCACGGATGATTGGTGCATAACCGGTGCAGCGGCACAGGTTGCCCGCCAGCACCCGGTCATGGTCACGATCGCCCGCCAGATGCGCCGCCGCCAGCGAAACCGCGATTCCCGGCGTGCAGAAGCCGCATTGCGAACCGTGCCGGGCTATCAGCGCCGCCTGCACCGGATGCAACGCGCCATCGGGGCCGGAGATGCCCTCGATGGTGCGCACCGCCTTGCCGTGCAACTGCGGCAGGAACAGAATGCAGGCGTTATGCGCCCGCGTTTCTCCGTTACGATCTGTCACCAGCACCGTGCAGGCGCCGCAGTCGCCCTCGTTGCAGCCTTCCTTGGTGCCGGTCAGACGTTTTTCCTCGCGCAACCAGTCAAGCAGGGTGCGCGAAGCCGGGACATCCGCCACACGTTCCGTTTCTCCGTTCAGAAGAAACACGATGCCGTCAGACATTGAAATCCCGTGTCGCTTTCTCCTCCCGCGGCTCCTTGCCCCCGCCCGATGCGACGTAAAGCAGGGTGCGGCCGTTTGTCCGGAAACGAGGAAACCGCATGCGCGGGGGCAAAGCAATCATTTTGTTTGCAAACCGGCAGATTGTATTGCCTGAAAAGCCGGAAAGAGGTGGCCCCCATCGCATGGTTGGCCCTTTCAACGGCGTGCCATGCGAGCTAGCCTGCGCCCATGAGCGAGCCCCGATTCATCCATCTGCGCCTGCATTCCGAATATTCGCTGCTGGAAGGCGCGGTACGGCTGAAGGCGCTGACCGGTCTCTGTTGCCGGCACGACATGCCCGCCGTGGCGCTGACCGATACCAACAACATGTTCGCGGCGCTCGAGTTTTCGGTCACCATGAGCAGCGCCGGCATCCAGCCGATCATCGGCTGCCAGATCGATGTCGATTACACCCCGCCCGTCTCTGGTGACAAGCCTCTGCCACCAGCACCCATCGTTCTGCTGGCCCAGAACGAAGCGGGCTATCACAGTCTTCTGAAGCTCAATTCCTGTCTTTACCTGGACAAGGAAAACGAGCTTCCGAAAGTCACGCCTGACGAACTGGCCACCCACGGCGAAGGGCTGATCTGCCTTTCCGGCGGAGCCGACGGACCGCTGGGACGCTTGCTGCGGGCCGGACAGGCCGAAAGGGCGCGCCAACTGGCCGAACGGCTGGCCGGAATCTACGAAAGCCGGTTCTATATCGAACTGCAGCGCCATCCGGGTGACGACGGCACCCTGCCCGAAAGCGAACGGCTGAGCGAAACCGGACTGATTGCCCTTGCCTATGACATGGCGCTGCCGCTGGTGGCCACCAATGACGTGTATTTCCCCGATCCCGACATGTATGAGGCACATGACGCGCTTCTGTGCATCAAGGAGGGCGCCTATGTCGATCAGCAGGAGCCCCGCCGCCGGCTGACGCCGCAGCACTGCTTCAAGTCTCCGGCCGAAATGGCCGCACTGTTTGCCGACCTGCCCGAAGCCCTGGAAAACACCGTGGAGATCGCGCGCCGCTGCGCCTTCATGGCCACCCGGCGCAAGCCGATCCTGCCCCGCTTCGCCGACGACGAAGAAAAGGAACTGCGCCGCCAGGCCCGTATGGGGCTGAAGGCCCGCCTCGCGGTGGTGCCCCATGCCGCACCGGTGGAAGAATACGAAAAGCGCCTGGAATACGAGCTCGGGATCATCGAAAACATGGGGTTTCCCGGCTATTTCCTGATTGTCGCCGATTTCATCAAATGGGCCAAGGAGCACGGTATTCCGGTCGGCCCCGGCCGTGGTTCGGGAGCCGGTTCGCTGGTGGCCTGGGCGCTCACCATCACCGATCTCGATCCCCTGCGCTATGGCCTTCTGTTCGAACGCTTCCTGAATCCCGAACGCGTGTCCATGCCCGATTTCGACATCGATTTCTGCATGGACCGGCGGGAAGAGGTGATCGAATACGTCCAGCAGAAATACGGCCGCGAAAAGGTGGCCCAGATCATCACATTCGGTGCGCTTCTTTCCAAGGCGGCGGTGCGCGATGTGGGGCGGGTGCTGCAGATGCCCTATGGCCAGGTGGACAAGCTTTCCAAGCTGATCCCTGTCAAGGGCGTGAAGCCGGTATCGATTGCGGAGGCCCTGAAGGAAGAACCCCGCCTGCGCGAGGCGGCGCGCGCCGAAGAGGTGGTGAAGCGACTTCTGGATTACGGCCAGCAGGTCGAGGGACTCTTGCGCAATGCCTCGACCCATGCCGCCGGCGTGGTGATCGGCGACCGTCCGCTCGACGAACTGGTGCCGCTCTACCAGGATCCGCGCTCGGACATGCCGGCCACCCAGTTCAACATGAAATGGGTCGAGCAGGCGGGGCTGGTGAAGTTCGACTTTCTCGGACTGAAAACCCTGACCGTGATCCAGAACGCGCTCGATCTACTGAAGCGGCGCGGTATCGAAATCGACATCGGCCGGATCCCCCTGGACGACGAAAGAACCTATCGGCTTTACGCCGAGGCCCGCACGGTGGCGGTATTCCAGGTGGAAAGCACGGGCATGATGGATGCGCTGAAGCGCATGAAGCCCACCTGCATCGAAGACATCGTGGCGCTGGTGGCGCTTTACCGGCCCGGCCCGATGGAAAACATCCCCACCTATTGCGAGGTCAAGAACGGGCTGCGCGAGCGCCAGTCGATCCACCCGCTGATCGATGATATCCTTGAAGAAACCCAGGGCATCATCGTCTATCAGGAACAGGTGATGCAGATCGCCCAGGTGATGGCAGGCTACACGCTGGGAGGCGCCGACCTGCTGCGCCGGGCCATGGGCAAGAAGATCAGGGAGGCGATGGATGCCGAACGCCCCAAGTTCATCGAAGGGGCAAGAAAGAACGGCGTTGACGAAAAGAAGGCGAACGAGGTGTTCGACCTGCTTGAGAAATTCGCCGACTACGGCTTCAACAAGTCGCATGCCGCAGCCTATGCGGTGGTGAGCTATCAGACCGCCTGGCTCAAGGCCAATCACCCGGTGGAGTTCATGGCCGGGGTGATGAACTGCGACATCCACCTCACCGACAAGCTGGCCATCTACAAGGAAGAGATCGTCAAGGGGCTCGGGCTCGAGATCGTGCCGCCCTGCGTCAACCGCTCCGAAGCCACCTTCAGCGTGCACGAGAGGCGCATCGTCTATGGCCTCGGAGCGCTCAAGAACGTGGGCGTCGAGGCGATGCGGCTGATCACCGGGGCCCGGCGCACGAATGACACGGAAGAACCCTTCGTCAGCCTGTTCGATTTCGCCCGCCGGGTCGATATGAAGAAGATCGGCAAGCGCCCCCTCGAAATGCTGGCGCGCGCCGGTGCCTTCGATCAGCTCGATCCCAACCGCCGCCGGGTTTTCGAAAGCCTCGAAGCACTGGTGAACTATTCCGCGGCAATTCACGAACAGCGCGGTTCGGCGCAGGTGTCGCTGTTCGGCGATGCCGGCGACGACCTGCCCGAACCGCGCCTGTCGGCGGTGTCCGACTGGCTGCCCAACGAACGCCTGGCCGAAGAGCACAAGGCAATCGGTTTCTATCTGTCGGGCCATCCGCTTGACGAATACATGGCCCCGCTGCGGCGCAGCGGCGTGTTGCCCCTTGCCGAAGTCGAACGAAAAGCCGCTCGCGGCCCCTGCACCGTCAAGATGGTGGGCTCGGTCGCTGCCAAGCGCGAGCGCAAGTCGGCACGCGGCAACCGCTATGCCTTCGTGCAGCTCTCCGATCCCACCGGCCTTTACGAGATCACCGTGTTTTCCGAAGTCCTGGAGGCAGCGGGCGCACATCTTGAGGCGGGCAGCAACGTGGTGCTCACCGCCGAGGCCACGATGGAGGCCGACCAGCTGAAGCTGCTGGCAAAATCGGTGCGCCCGGTCGATAACGTGGCGGCCGGGGCCGGCGGCATGGGGCTCAGGGTATTCATCAACATGCCGGAGGCCGCGCAATCCATCCGTTCGGTTCTGGAGCGGGCGGCCGAACAGGGGGCCACACGCGGCAGCGGGCCGATCACGCTTTGCCTGACGGGGGCCGACCTGCCGGGTGAGATCGATATCCTTCTGGGTGACAGGCTGCCCGTCACCCCCCAGATCAAGGGCGCGATCAAGAGCCTGCAGGGCGTCATCACGGCAGAGGATGTCTGACAGGGCGCAGACACCCGCACCGGCCCCGTGCGGGATGACGCGGGTGTTGCACGGCCTGTCCGCAAGCTGTATCCGCCACCGGCTGTTTCACCCTTTCCTGTCACCCAATGCCTTTCCGTGCGGCAGGATGCCGAGCCCGCCCGCTTCCCCTTACCAGCACCTCTTCATCCTGCTAGAGAAGTGGCATGATGCTGCCGCAACTCACGCTCGTCCTTGGCGGTGCCGCTTCGGGCAAATCCGCATTCGCCGAAAGGCTGGCCTGCGCCTGCGCGCCCCGGCGCCTCTATATCGCCACCGGCGAACCCCGTGACACCGAGATGCAGGCCCGGATCAATGCCCACAGGGCACGCCGGGGGGAGGGATGGCGTACGACCGAGGCCCCGCGCAACCTTGCGCCGGCGCTGACCGCAGCGGAAAACGGGGAGGTGGTCCTGCTGGATTGCGCCACGATGTGGCTTGCCAACCACATGCTGGCCGGCAACGACACGCAGAGCGCCTGGCGGGTGCTTCGCAGCGCGCTTGATAGCTGCGCTGCCCCGGTGATCGTGGTATCCAACGAAACCGGCATGGGCGTGGTGCCCGAAAACGCGCTTGGCCGCGCCTTCCGCCAGGCCCAGGGTGAACTGAATCAGAAACTGGCCGCCAGGGCCGGCCTTGTGGTGCAGGTGATCGCAGGGCTGCCGCAGGTGCTGAAGGGGATTCTGCCCGAAGATTGCCCCGGATCCGAAACATGAGTGACATGACCGAATGGTGGTGGGTGCGCCACGGCCCTACCGGTGAAACCGCACTGACGGGGTGGCGCGACATACCGGCCGACCTTTCCGACGAACCCCGCCTGCAACGGCTGCGCGCATATCTGCCGGATAATGCGCTGGTGGTCTCGTCCGATCTGACACGTGCCACCGCCACCGCCGATGCGCTGGCCGGCAACCGTGCCCGCCTGCCCCCGACCCCCGCCCTGCGCGAATTCCACTTCGGAGCATGGGAAGGCCTTACCCACGATCAGGTGACAGCCCGCGACCCCGAACTCTGCCGGGCCTATTGGGAAACCCCGGGCGACGTGGCCCCACCCGGTGGCGAAAGCTGGAACAAGGTGGCGGCGCGGGTCGGTTGTTTCGTTGCCGAACTGAACCGCCGTCACCCCGGTTGTCCGATCATCGCGGTGGCCCATTTCGGAGTGATCCTGACCCAGGTGCAGGCGGCGCTTGGCATCTCCCCGGCGGCGGCGCTCGCCTACCGGATCGACACGCTTTCGGTTACCCGGCTGTGCCTGCAGGGCGACACCTGGCGAATCGGGGTGATCAATCACGTTCCATGATGGGCCGGCGCACGAAATATCGCTTTGTGAGATATCTTCCTGCGCCTAGGATCGGTTCCCATGACAAATGGCACCTATGAACTTTTCATCGGCGATCAGACATTTTCAAGCTGGTCCCTGCGCGGCTGGCTGATGTTCGAGAAATTCGCCATTCCCTTCCGCACCCGCATGGTGGGCCTCTATGACGGCACCATGGCCGAAGATCTGCGCGAACTGGCCCCGGCCCGGCTGGTGCCGGTGATGCGCACCCCCGAAGGCCACGTGGTGTTCGATACGCTGGCGATGGCCGAAACCCTGGCCGAGCGCCACCCCGGATCGGGAATGTGGCCCGCCGATCCGGCGGCGCGCGCTCTGGCCCGCTCGATGGTGGCCGAAATGCATTCGGGATTCGCCGCTCTCAGGAATGAATGCCCGATGCAGCTTCTGTGCCGCTATCGGGGCTTCACCGTCTCGCCGGCCGTGAAGGCCGATCTCGCACGCCTCGGGGAACTCTGGACTCTGGCCCGCACGAATCATGCAGATGACGGGCCGTGGCTGTTTGGGCGATACAGCCTTGCCGATGTGTTCCATGCGCCGGTTGCGGCGCGGATTGCCGGATACGACCTGCAGGTTGCAGAAGACGCAGCGGCCTATGTTGCAGCACATCTTGCCGATCCTGCCTTCCGGAGATGGCGCGCACAGGGGTTGAAGAAGCGCTACGACCCCGTGCCCTATGCGCTGGATCTCGAACGCAAGCCCTGGCCTGATCCGCATTAAGATTTTCGAAACCGTTTCCAGAATAACCATCTCAAGGATGCGTTAACCACGATCCGGCATCATGATCCGGCGGAGGCGGAATGGTTGCACATGCCTATACGGTTGCCTTCGATGGAATCGAGGCCCGACTGATCGAGGTGCAATGCGCCACCACCCCGGGGCTGCCCGGCTTCTCGATCGTCGGCCTGCCCGACAAGGCCGTGAGCGAAGCCCGCGAACGGCTGCGCGCGGCTCTCACCGCGCTGGCGATAGCACTGCCGCCGAAACGGATAACCATCAATCTTTCACCGGCCGATCTGCCCAAGGAAGGATCTCATTTCGATCTGCCGATCGCCCTTGCGCTGCTGGCCGAAATCGAGATCATTCCCCGCGACAAGGTGGAAGGCACCGTGGCCCTGGGCGAAATCGCGCTCGACGGCAGACTGATCGCCGTGCCGGGAGCGCTGCCGGCGGCAATGACGGCAGCAGCCTGCGAACGTGCCCTGATGTGTCCGGCGCCCAGCGGCACCGAGGCGGCCTGGGTAGGCGCCACCGACGTGTTGGCGCCGGTCTCTCTGTTGGGGGCCGTGCAGCATCTTACCGGACAATCGCCGCTGATCCCGGCAGAACCCGGCGAGATCACCCAGGATGCCGAAACCCGCGATCTGCGTGAGATCAAGGGACAGGAGCGGGCGAAACGCGCACTGGAAATCGCTGCGGCCGGTCGCCATCACATGCTGATGACCGGACCGCCGGGGGCGGGCAAGTCGATGCTGGCCGCACGCCTGCCGGGCATCCTGCCACCCCTTTCCGCCGCCGAGGCGCTTGAAACTTCGATGATCCATTCCGTTGCCGGGCTGCTGCGCACGGGCGGAATTTCCCGTACACCACCCTTTCGGGAACCGCATCATTCCGCCTCGACCGCGGCGATCGTGGGTGGCGGGCGCAATGCACGCCCGGGCGAAATTTCGCTGGCGCACAACGGGGTGCTGTTTCTTGACGAACTGCCCGAGTTCAACCGCGCAGTTCTGGAAACCCTGCGCCAGCCGATCGAAACCGGCGAAGTCACCATTTCGCGCGCCAATGCCCATGTGCGCTATCCATGCCGTTTCATGCTTGTAGCGGCGGCCAATCCCTGCCGCTGCGGGCATCTGTCCGATCCCGCCCGGGCCTGCGGCCGCGCCCCGACCTGCGGCACCGAATATCTCGGGCGGATTTCCGGTCCGATGATGGACCGTTTCGACCTGCGCCTTGAGATCCCCCCGGTGTCGTGGCGCGATCTGGACCTGCCGGCAAACGGGGAAAGCTCGGCAAGCGTGGGCAAACGGGTGGCACGGGCACGCGCGATCCAGACCGGGCGCTATCGCGGGCATGGCCACATCCGCACCAATGCCGACGCCGGGGGCGAGGTGCTGAACACAGTCGCCACTCCCGACGAGGAAGGGCGCGCGCTGCTGTCCCGGATGGCCGAGCGTTTCGGCATGAGTGCCCGCGCCTATCACCGCATACTGCGGGTAGCACGCACGATTGCCGATCTCGAAGGCAGTGCCGCGGTCTGCAAACCGCATGTGGCCGAGGCGATCAGTTTCCGGCTGGTGTCGGCGAAAGAGTTCTGATCCAGCCGGCCAGTTGTTTGAGGGTGCGGTCGGCTTCAGGCAGGTAGCCGTGGAATATCGGCCAGACATGGGGCAGATCGCCGTCGCTCATGACAGTGACACGCACGCCCTGCGTTTCAAGCCGCACGGCCAGGCGCCGGGTATCGTCGAGCAGGATTTCACTTTCGGACACGGCCAGAAAAACCGGCGGCGCCCCCGTGAAATCGGCAAACAGGGGCGATGCCCGCGGATCATCGGCGGGGGTGTCCCGAAGATACATTTCACGGATTTCTCCTGCCCGGGAAACCGGCAGCAGCAATTCTGATTCCGCGTTCTCGCGAAAAGAATTTCCCGAATATGTAAGGTCGGTCAGCGGCGAAAGGGCAAAGCAGCCCGCCGGGCGCGGCCAGCCGCGGGCACGGATACCGGCAAGCAGTGCCAGCGCCAGCCCTCCACCGGCGCTGTCGCCCCCAAGCATGATCTTCCCGGCCGGATACCCACAGGCCAGAAGCGCCCGATAAGCCAGAACCGCATCGTCAAAGGCAGCCGGAAACGGGTGTTCGGGGGCCAGCCGGTAAGCAGGCAGGCAGGCGGGCAGCCCCGACAGCGCCACGATCCGCGCAACCATCGCCCGGTGAGTGCGCGGTGAACCGAAGACATAGGCGCCGCCGTGAAAATAGAGGATAAGGCCGGCTGGGGCCGGCTTTTCCGTTTCCCACGTCTGTGCCCCTGTCCCTGCATGTTCAGGCCCGGAATGGCGCCCTGTCCGGCCTTTCTGTGCGCCCCCGACCCAAAGCACCGGCACCTCGCGCCCGCCATGATGCAGGCTTCCCTTTCGGAAACGGCTGCCCCGCGGGGGGTGAAAGAACAGGCGTGCCTTGCACTCGAAGGCACGGCGCAGTTCGGCCGCGCCGCGCGCGCGGCGCAGCGCGGGTTTTTCGAAGCTGCGAAGCAGCAGGTTCAGAAAGCGCCGGCGCAGGCTCACGCAAGTCGGCCTTCTATGGCTTCCCAGATCTTCTGCGCGACATTCGTTCCGTCAAAGCGTTCCAGTTCCTGTATCCCGGTTGGTGAGGTGACATTGATCTCGGTCAGATGATTTCCGATCACGTCGATACCAACAAATATCTGCCCCTTGTCCTTCAGAAGCGGACCTATGGCTGCGCAGATCTCACGGTCGCGGGCGGTCAGTCCCGCCTTCTCGGGCCGACCGCCCGCATGCATGTTCGACCGGGTCTCTCCCCGGGCCGGCACCCGGTTGATCGCCCCCACCGGCGCACCATCCACCAGGATGATGCGCTTGTCGCCGTTCGCGACATCAGGCAGAAATTTCTGCGCGATCAGCGGTTCGTTGCTGAAGCTCATGAACAGTTCGTGCAGTGCGGCAAGGTTGCGGTCATCCGGGTCCAGCCTGAACACCCCGGCCCCGCCATTGCCATAGAGCGGCTTCAGGATGATGTCGCCATGCCTTTCCCGGAAAGCACGAATCCGGTCCAGATCCCGGGCAATCAGCGTCGGGGGCGTCAGCTCGGGGAAAGACAGAACCAGAAGCTTCTCGGGATAGTTGCGCACCCAGAACGGATCATTCACGATCAGCGTGTGATCGCGAATCATGTCCAGCAGATGCGTGGTGGTGATGTAGGCCATGTCGAAAGGGGGATCCTGCCGCAGCAGGACCACATCCCATTCGCCGAGATCGACATCCCGCTCGGGCCCCAGCGAAAAATGATCGCCCCGATAACGCCGCACCTTCAGAGGCCATCCTCTGGCCATCACCCGCCCTTCGTTGAAACAAAGCCGGTCGGGTGTGTAATAGAACAGCTCATGCCCCCGTTTCTGTGCTTCTTCCGCCAGACGAAAGGTGCTGTCAGCTTCAATATCGATTCCCTCGATGGGGTCCATCTGTAAGGCAACTTTCAACGGCATGTGAATTCCCCTGCGGCAGCCCTGGTGCCCGTCGTTCCGCGAGACTATCCGAAGCACATCCGCAAAACGCAAGATGTCTTTCCGGAAATCTCCTGCCGCTGGCCCTTTCCCGCCAGCCACATGACGCCCCCAGGAGCCACCGAAAGCGGGAACCTACATCGCGCCAAATACATTTTCCAGTATCTCGGTGCGGCCGGCCCCGTCTACCAGGGCCACATCGAAACGCACATCGCTTCCCAGCCCCCTTGGCTCGCCGGCAAGGAATTCTGCCGCCGTATTACGGATACGTTTGATCTGCCGCGGCGTGATACGCTCCGCTGCGCGTGCAAAGTCCGGCCCCTTCTTCACCTCTATGAACACGATCGCATCGCCGTTGCGGACAATCAGGTCGATCTCGCCCCGGCTGCCCCGCCAGCGCTTTCCGGCAACCGACATGCCGCGACGCATATATTCACGCTCAACGGTCTGCTCGGCACTCAGCCCCGAAAGCCATGCCGCCCGGCCGCGCCGCGCCCGCGCGGCGGAAGTGGCCGCATTATGCATTCTCATCGCCTGTTCCTGCCATTTCCAGTGCCTTCCGGTAAACGATACGCCGCGGCAGACCGAGCCGCGCCGACACCTCGGCAACCGCATCCTTCAGGGAATGCCTCTCCAGTGCTGCCCGCAATGCATCCGTCATTTCGTCCTCGCTAGCGGTTTCCTTTGCCGCCCCTTCCACGACAATCGCGATTTCGCCTTTCAGCTTGCGTTCCCCGATGGTCTGTCGCAATTCACCTAGAGTACCGCGCATGGTTTCCTCGAATCGTTTTGTCAGTTCCCGGCACAGGGCAGCTTTGCGGCTTTCTCCGAAGTATTGCACAAGGTCGGCTAATGTTTTGTGAATCCGCTTCGGCGATTCATAAAGGATCAGGGTTGCTCCGACATCTGCGAGCCCGGCCAGGAATTTCCCGCGTGCCCCCGCAGCCGGGGGTGGAAAGCCTGCAAACATGAAGCGGTCGCTCGGAAGGCCGGATACCGTCAGGGCCGCCAGGACAGCCGAGGCACCCGGTGCGGCATGCACCCCGTGCCCTGCCTCGATGGCCGCCCGGACAAGTGTGTAACCCGGGTCGGCGACAAGCGGCGTTCCCGCTTCCGACACATAGGCCACCGACCGGCCCGCCGCCAGATGCGCCAGGATCTGCGGTCTGCGCCGGGGGCCGTTGTGATCGTGATAGGCGATGAGCGGTCGCTCGTTCAGGGTGATTCCATGGATATCCATCAGACGTCGGATCGTACGGGTATCTTCCGCGGTCAGCACATCGGCCCGGGCCAGAATGTCGAGGGCGCGCAGGGTGATGTCACGCGCCGCACCGATCGGCGTGGCGACAAGATAGAGACCGGCGGGGAGTTGCTGACTTTCCGGTTTCATGCGCTCACCTTCCTGCTGCTGTTTGCCATTGGCTTTCCATCCGTTTACTAATGCCTTCCGAAACCATACCCTTTGATGCGCCGCACTTTTGCGTGCTGCCTTCGTGAGCGAGTGAGGATCGATCCATGTTTGCCTTTTCGAGCACCGTCCGCAAGCCGGCAGGACTGCTTGTCGCCCTTCTGTCCATACTGTGGCTGGCCGCCTGCGATCCTGTTGTCACGGCCGGAGGCGGACCAAGGATCAATACCACCAGGCCGGTGCCGGTGGCATTGCTCGTACCCGGGGGATCCAGTTCGGCGGGCGATGCAATCCTGGCCCGTCACCTGGAAAATGCAGCGCGCCTTGCGATTGCCGATCTCGGTGATGTCAGGATCGATCTGCGTGTCTACGACACCGCCGGCCAGCCCGGGCAGGCCGCCGCTGCTGCCAGAAGCGCTGTTGCGGATGGCGCCAGGATCATTCTGGGGCCGGTTTATGCGGCCAATGCCAATGCCGCCGGGCTTGCGGTTCTGCGTGACAACGTGAACGTGTTGTCATTTTCAAGCACCCCCGGCATTGCCGGCGGCAATGTCTTCATCCTGGGCAATACCTATGACAACACCGCCAACCGGCTGGTTGGTTTCGCCAAGCGCGCCGGCCACGAACGGATCATGATCGTTCACCCGCAGGAAACCAACGGTATCGATGCCAGAGACGCGATCCGCCGCGCCATCGCGCGCCACGGGGCTTCGCTTGCCGCCATCGCCAGCTATGAATTCTCGCAACAAGGGGTTGTCAACGCGGTGCCCGATATTGCCCGCACGGCCAGAAGCTCGGGCGCCGATGCCGTATTCTTCACCTCGGATACAGCCGGGGCCCTGCCCTATCTGGCCCAGCTTCTGCCCGAAAACGGCCTGACCCCGGCCTCAACCAGATTTATCGGCCTCACCCGGTGGGATATTCCCCGCTCCACCCTGTCGCTGCCCGGCATCCAGGGAGGCTGGTTCGCCCTGCCCGATCCGGGCCGCGCGCAACAGTTCGCCGCCCGCTACAGCACTGCCTATGGCGAACCCCCTCATCCAATTGCCGGTCTGGCCTATGACGGCATTGCGGCCATCGGCGCACTGGTCAAGGCCGGGAAACCGAATGCCCTGACCAAAGCCGCCCTGACCCAGGGCGCCGGTTTCGTCGGCGTGAACGGAATCTTCCGGCTGCGCCCTGACGGCACCAATGAACGGGCCCTGGCCATAGCCGAAGTCAGAAACGGGGATTACGTGGTGATCGATCCCGCACCGCGCAGCTTCGGCGGGCCCGGTTACTGATCCGGTGTCGGCACAGACCGGAACCCGCGAAAGACATGCATACCCGCCTGCGACCGGGCACGACAGCATGCCCGCTTCCGCAAGCGACATCTTCCCCCAGGCCGGAATCTTCGATCCTGCCACCATCCGGGAAGAGCTTGAAACAGCCTGGGCAAACACCCGAGACAGCCGCGCGATCCGTGCCACCACGGTTTCGGTGCTGAAACAGGCCGGCAAGCGCGGGCGCGAATTCATCGCCGCGACCTTTGCCGCCAATCCCTTTGCGGCGCGCGAATCCACCCGTGCCTACAGCCGCCTGACCGACGGCATCGTGCACACGGCGCTGGAGGTGGCGGCGCAAAAGCTGCATCCCCTGTCCAATCCTACCGAAGGCGAACGCCTGGCCGTGGTGGCCGTAGGGGGCTACGGGCGCGATGAAATGGCACCGTTTTCGGATGTCGATCTGCTGTTTCTCACCCCCTGGAAGATCACCCCCTGGGCCGAAAGCGTGATCGAGTCCATGCTTTACATCCTGTGGGATCTGCGCCTGAAGGTGGGCCATTCCAGCCGCACGCTCAACGATTGCATCCGCCTTGGCCGGGACGATTACACCATCCGGACCGCACTGCTGGAACACCGTTTCATCGGCGGAGACAGCGCACTGGCCGAAGAGCTTGATCGCAGACTGTGGGACGATCTGTTTACCAATACCGCCGCCGATTTCATCGAGGCCAAGCTCGCCGAACGCAGCGATCGCCACAAGAAGCAGGGTGGCCAGCGATACATGGTCGAACCCAATGTGAAAGAGGGCAAGGGGGGGCTGCGGGATCTGCAATCGCTGTTCTGGATTACCAAATACGTCTATCGGGTGGACAACGTGGCCGAACTGGTGCCCCGCGGAGTTTTCTCCCGCGAGGAATTCGAACAGTTCGCCGCGGCGGAAAATTTTCTCTGGGCCGTGCGTTGTCACCTGCACCTGATCGCCGGACGGGCCCAGGATCAGCTGACCTTCGATCTTCAGGTCGAGGTGGCCCGCCGCATGGGCTATCGTGATCGTGCCGGACGGCGCGCCGTCGAGCATTTCATGCAGGACTACTTCCGCCATGCCACCCGGGTGGGCGATCTGACACGCATCTTCCTCACCGCGCTCGAAGCCAGCCACACCAAACCCGAACCCCGCCTGCGCCGTCTGCTGCGCCGACGCCCCAGGGTGAAACCCGGCTATGCCATTGCCCAGAACCGTCTGACCGTGACCGACGCGCAGGAATTCCTTTCCGAAAAACTCAATCTTCTGCGCCTGTTCGAGGAAGCACTGCGCACCGGCCTGCTGATCCACCCCGATGCCATGCGTCTGGTTTCGGCCAACCTGCACCTGATTGACAACGAAATGCGCGAAAGCCGCGAGGCCACGCGCCTTTTTCTTGATCTGCTGCTGAAACACGGCAACCCCGAGCGCGCCCTGCGCCGGATGAACGAGCTTGGCGTGCTCGCAGCCTTCATTCCCGAGTTCGAGCCCATCGTGGCGATGATGCAGTTCAACATGTATCATCATTACACGGTGGACGAACACACCATACAGTGCATCTCGACACTGGCCCAGATTGAACGCGAAGAACTGGTGGAAGAACTGCCCGTGGCATCAGGCATCCTGAAGGCAGGGGTGAACCGGCGTGTGCTTTACGTGGCCATGCTGCTGCATGACATCGGCAAGGGCCGCGAAGAGGATCACTCGGTGCTGGGCGCACGTATCGCGCGCAAGGTGGCCATGCGCCTCGGGCTGAAGGCAGACGAGGTGAAAGCCGTGGAATGGCTGGTGCGCCACCACCTCCTGATGTCCGATACCGCCCAGAAGCGCGACATTTCCGACCCGCGCACCGTGCGCGGCTTTGCCAAGGCCGTTGCCACGCGCGAGCGGCTTGATCTGCTGACGGTGCTGACCGTCTGCGACATCCGCGGCGTGGGCCCCGGCACCTGGAACAACTGGAAGGCCATGCTGCTGCGCCAGTTGCACGGCGATACCGCCGCGGTGCTGGAGGGGGGCATGGAGGCGCTCGGCCTTTCGGCCCGGGTATCCGAGGCCAGAAAGGCGCTGAAGGCAGCCCTGGCCACCTGGGAGCCGGCAGCGGTAAAACGGGAACTTGCCCGCCATTACGATGATTACTGGCAGGGTCTGCCGGGCGAGGCGCATGCCGTCTTTGCGCGCCTGCTGCGCGACCTGTCCGAAGACGAGATCGCCATGGATCTGATGCCCGATCCCGAGCGCGACGCCACCCGCGCCGCCTTTGCCCTGGCCGATCACCCGGGCATCTTTTCGCGGCTGGCCGGCGCGCTAGCACTGGTTGGCGCCAATGTGGTGGATGCGCGCACCTATACCTCGCGCGATGGCTATGCCACGGCCGTGTTCTGGATCCAGAACAGCGACGGCCGGCCCTATGATCCCGCCCGCCTGTCACGCCTGCGCCAGATGATCCTGAAAACCCTGCACGGCAAGATCATCGCCCGCGAGGCGCTGCAATCGCATGATCGCCTGAAGAAACGCGAACGCCCCTTCCGCGTGCCCACCGTCATCAGCTTCGACAACGAAGGCTCGGACATCTACACCATCATCGAAGTGGATACCCGCGATCGCCCCGGCCTGCTTTACGATCTGACCCGCACGCTGGCCGATGCCAACATCCAGATCGCCAGCGCGGTGATCGCCACCTATGGTGTGCAGGCCGTGGATACCTTCTATGTAAAAGACATGTTCGGCTTGAAACTGCACAACCCCGAGAAACAGAAACGGCTTGAGGAAAACCTGCGCCAGGCGATCGAGAAAGGAGCCGAAAGAGCACGGGGCGAAGCAGGATGAGCAAGGCGCCGGCACCCCCTGATCCGATGCGCTCCGAAGCGGCAGCAGACGAGACCACCGGCCCGGCGCGCACCACCATGGCCTCGGGCTTTCTCACCGTTGGCGGCTGGACGCTGATGAGCCGTATCCTCGGCTTTCTGCGCGACATGATGATTGCTGCCTATCTGGGCACCGGCGCCCAGGCGCAGGCCTTCATCGTGGCTTTTTCGCTGCCCAACCTGTTCCGCCGCTTTTTCGCTGAAGGGGCCTTCAACATGGCCTTCGTGCCGATGTTTTCGAAACGGGTTGAAAGCGGGAACGATCCGCTTGCCTTTGCGCGCGATGCCTTTTCGGCAATGCTTGCCCTGCTCACCGTCTTCACCCTGCTGGCGCTCTGGGCCATGCCCTGGCTGGTGCTGGCAATGGCGGCGGGATTTTCCGGCGACGAGCGCTTCACGCTGGCCGTTGAATACGGACGCATCGCCTTTCCCTATATCCTGTTCATCTCGCTCGCCGCACTGCTTTCGGGCGTGCTCAATGCCACCCGCCGCTTTGCCGCCGCCGCGGCAGCGCCGGTGCTGCTCAACGTGATCTTCATCGCTGCGCTGGTGCTGGCCGGCATGTTCGGACTCGATGTGGGGCACAGCATCACCTGGGCAGTGCCGGCAGCGGGAGTGGCCCAGCTGGCGCTGGTCTGGCGGGCAGCGGCGCGGGCGGGTTATCGCCTGGTGCCCCGACGCCCCCGCCTGACCCCCGAACTGCGCCGCCTCGCCCGAATCGCCGCCCCTGCGGCGCTTGCAGGGGGGGTGGTGCAGATCAACCTTCTGGTGGGGCGTCAGGTGGCCAGTCATTTCGATGGCGCAGTGGCCTGGCTCTACAATGCCGACCGTCTCTACCAGCTGCCTCTTGGCGTGGTCGGCATCGCGATCGGCATCGTGCTTCTTCCCGAGCTTTCCCGCCGCCTTTCGGCACATGATGCCGCTGGCGGGCAAGAGGCCTTCAGCCGCGCCACCGAGATCGCGCTCGCCCTCACCATTCCCGCAGCCGTAGCCCTTGTGGTGATCCCCCTGCCGCTGGTCGAAGTGCTCTTCCAGCGCGGCCGCTTCGGCCCGGATGACACCGCCGCCACCGCTGCCGCCGTGGCCATCTACGGGCTGGGATTGCCCGCCTTCGTGCTTCAGAAGGTTTATCAGCCACTGTTCTTTGCCCGCGAAAACACCCGCACGCCCTTCCATTACGCGCTGGTCACACTTGTCGTGAATGCCGTCGTCGCCATCGGACTGGCCCCCCTGATCGGCTATCTCGCTGCCGCCATCGGCACTACCCTTTCGGCCTGGGCGATGGTCTGGCAGTTGCGCCGCGGCAGTCGCCCGATGGGGCCGGCCGCACGGCTTGACGGGCGTTTCCGTCGGCGCATATGGCGCATCATCGCCGCCAGCCTGGTGATGGGCGCCTGCCTGTGGGCGGGGCAGTTGGTACTGGGGCCGGTGCTTGCCCTTGGCGGCTGGCGCATCCTGGCACTGGCCGGGCTGATCGCGATTGGCGCCCTCAGCTATTTCGGATCGGGGCAGATGCTGGGCGCATTCCATCCGGGCGAACTGAAGGCGGGGCTCAAGCGCGGCTGAAGCGGATCCCGTCATCGCCTTGTCTGCACCACATGGAAGGCGCCATACAGGCCGGCTGCGAAATATCCGGCCCCTATCGTCGCGTGCGGATACGTTCCAGGAAATGCCGCCATCCGCCGGGCGCCAGAGGAATGGAAAGGGCAAACCCGGCAGCAAAGCCGGTCAGGTCGGCAATCCAGTCGGGGCCAGTGCCGAACAGCACCCCGAACACCAGCTGCACCAGCAGCAGGAAACCGATCAGGGTAAAGGCCCTGAGCCTGTTTTCCCCGACCGCCGCGAGATTCAGCATCAGCAGGTGGGTAAAGGCCCCGATCAGCCCGTAAACTCCGGGGAACCCTCCCACCAGCGGCGGCCCCTTGGGCACCAGCAGCCCATAGAGCAGCGCCCCCGCCACCGACGCCCCGAAGAACACCGCCAGCACCGCCCAGAAACGAAGAACTTCGCCCACCGCCTTGCCGATCGCCAGAATAAACACGACCACGAAGACCATCTGCATAAAGCTGTAGTGCAGGAACGGGTAGGTAACGAAACGCAGCATCAGTTCGGGCGGGGTGCGCCCGGTTTCCAGCATCCATTGCAGGATCCGGGGCCAGAACCCGTAATCGCGGATCGCCGCCAGCCGCCAGCCCACCGCCTCGGGGGGGCCGATGACACCTTTCGCCGCCAGCGTGAACAGCACCTCGATACCGGCAATCACCGCCGCCAGAACCACCACCACCGGCGGCAGCGGATTGACGGGATGGTTGTTGTCGGAATTGCGCATGCCGTGCCCCGGTTTCCTGCAATATGCGGCCGCTCGGTTGACGGCTCTTTCACGCATGGGTAAGCGAAACGCAACCGGAATTCCAGCAGATCGACACGGAGAACCATCATGAACGAGGCGGAAGAAACGCCCGAAGCCGCCAACGGCGCCCTTGCCCCCCGAGTATTTTCGGGCATCCAGCCTTCAGGCGGGCTGACGCTGGGCAATTATCTTGGCGCCATCAAGCGTTTTGTCGAAATGCAGAACAGCGGCATCGAAACCATCTACTGCATCGTCGATCTGCACGCGATCACCGTCTGGCAAGAGCCCGAAAAGCTGCGCCACGCCACGCGCGAACTGTGCGCGGGCTATATCGCCGCCGGACTTGATCCCGGAAAATCCGTCCTGTTCAACCAGAGCCAGGTCTCGGCGCATGCCGAACTGGGCTGGATCTTTTCCTGCGTGGCCCGCATCGGCTGGCTGAACCGCATGACCCAGTTCAAGGACAAGGCCGGCAAGAACCGCGAGAAGGCAAGTGTCGGGCTGTTCAGCTATCCCACGCTGATGGCGGCCGATATCCTGCTTTACCACGCCACCCACGTGCCCGTGGGCGAAGATCAGAAGCAGCACCTTGAGCTGACCCGGGACATCGCCGCCAAGTTCAACCACGACTACGGGGTGGATTTCTTCCCCCTCCCCGAACCGGTGATCGAGGGCACGGCCACACGGGTAATGAGCCTGCGCGACGGCAGCAAGAAGATGTCGAAATCCGATCCCAGCGACATGAGCCGCATCAACATGACCGATGATGCCGATACCATTGCCAAGAAGATCCGCAAGGCCAGAACCGATCCCGATGCCCTGCCCTCGGAAGCCGCGGGGCTGGAAGGGCGCCCCGAGGCAAGGAACCTTGTCAGCATCTATGCCGCGCTGGCCGATACCAGCATTGACGCGGCGCTGCAGCAGGTAGGCGGCAAGCAGTTTTCGCAGTTCAAGCCGATGCTTGCCGAACTTGCAGTGGAAAAGCTGGCGCCGATCGCCGCGGAAATGAAACGTCTGATGCAGGATCCGGGCCATCTTGACGCGGTGCTGGCCGACGGCGCAACGCGCGCGCACCGGATTGCCGCCCCGATCATGGAGCGCACGCTGGATATCGTGGGCATGGTCCGGGCCCGCTGATGCGGGCACGGGGCACCGCCCGTGCCGCTTGCCCCTTGCTCCGTACGCCATGCTCCTGCATGATCCCCGCAAGACGGGAGGAAAGCGCATGCGCAAGTTCATGGTGGTGCTCGACGACACCCGCGAATGCCTCAACGCCATGCGCTTTGCTGCCATGCGCGCCGCCAACACCGGCGCGGGGGTGACGATTCTGGCGATCATCCCGCCCGAGGAATTCAACCACTGGATCGGTGTCAGCGACATCATGCGCGAAGAGGCCCGCGAACGCATCGAGGCCCATTTCGAGGTGTTCGCCAAATGGATGCGCGATCGTCAGGGGGTAGATCCCCAACTGGTGATCCGCGAAGGCGAACCGGTGGCCGAAATCCTGGCCCAGGTACGCGAAGATCCCGACGTGGCGGTGCTGGTGCTGGGCGCAGGCACCGGAAAGGGGGGGCCGGGGCCATTGGTGACGCAACTCACCAGATCGGCCGGCACCCTGCCGATGCCGATCACCATCGTGCCCGGCAGCATGACAAAGGAACGTCTGGAAAAGATCACCTGAGCCATTCTGGAATCATTCCAACCTTGACTTGCCGCCGCCCGAAGCGCATATTTTTCCCATTCTCTCGATACAGGCTGCATCATGTTCATCCAGACCGAATCCACTCCCAACCCGGCAACGCTCAAGTTCCTGCCGGGGCAGTCCGTGCTCGGAAGCGGAACTGCCGATTTTCCCGATGCTCAGGCGGCGCAGAAATCGCCCCTGGCACAGCGTCTGTTTGCCGTGAAAGGGGTCGAGGGGGTATTTCTCGGCAGCGATTTCATCACTGTCACAAAATCTGAGGATGTGGTCTGGGAGCATGTCAAGCCGGCCCTTCTGGGCGCGATCATGGAGCATTTCCAGTCGGGCCAGCCAGCGATCATCGGCGCGGCCGAGCAATCCGGCCACAGCGATCACGAAGAAGGGCCGGATGCGGAAATCATTCGCCAGATCAAGGAACTTCTCGACACGCGCGTGCGCCCGGCCGTGGCCCAGGACGGCGGCGACATCACCTTCTACGGCTTCGAGAAGGGGATCGTCTATCTGCATCTCCAGGGGGCCTGTGCGGGCTGTCCTTCGGCCACGCTGACTCTGAAGATGGGGATCGAAAACCTGCTGCGCCACTTCATCCCCGAGGTGGTAGAGGTGCGCCCGGTTGCCGCCTGAGCCGCTGATCCTCGGATTCGATACATCGGCCGCGCATTGCGCGGCCGCTTTGCGCAGCGGCTCGGACATCATTGCCCGGGCCCATGAACCCATGCAGCGCGGCCAGGCCGAACGGCTTGTGCCACTTCTCGAAGAGATGCTGAACCATGCCGGCGCGGGCTGGCGCGATCTTCATGCGGTCGGCGTGGGTATTGGTCCGGGCAATTTTACCGGAGTCAGAATCGCGGTTTCGGCAGCACGGGGAATGGCGCTGGCCCTCGGCATCCCGGCTATCGGTGTCAGCAGTTTCGAAGCACTGGCCGAGGGCCATGTGCTGCCGGTCATGGTGCTGGTCGGCGCACCGCGCGGTCACGTCCATGCGCAGATCCGCACCGCACCCTTGGCCGGCAAGCCCTCCTCCGGAGACTCCCCCCGTTACATGCCGCTGGCCGATGCCCTGGCCCAGGCCGGGGCCACCGGCCTGCCGGTGATCGGCCCCGATGCCTTGATCCGGGCTGAGGCGATCACTGCGGCCGCCGCCCGCAGACTGGCAGCCGGAAGGGTGATCGAACGCCCGAAACCCCTGTATCTGCGCGCAGCCGATGCCGCACCGCCGCGCGAACGGCCGCCCCCGATCCTGCCATGACCCCGAACGAAATGGCCAGGCTCCACGCCATGTGCTTCGCAGTACCACGCCCCTGGAGCAAAGATGAGTTCGGCGCACTGCTGGCCTGTTCCCATGTGTTCGCGGCAGGCAACAGGCACGGCTTCGCCCTGGGGCGTGCGATTGCCGGCGAGGCCGAGCTTCTGACCCTTGCCATCGCCCCCGAACATCGCCGCCGGGGCCTGGGTCGCCACCTGCTTGCCTCCTTCGAACGGGAAGCCCGCCGCCGGGGCGCCAGAAGCGCATTTCTGGAGGTATCTGCCGACAACATCCCGGCAATCGCCCTTTATGCCGCCGCCGGCTATCGCGAAGCAGGCAGGCGCAGCGGATATTACCGCCACGGCAACAGTATCGCGATCGACGCGATACTGATGCGCAGAATACTTCCGGCGGGTGCGTAAATGCCCCCGATGTGCTCCTCGCATCATCTGCACAACAGTCGTGAATATCCGCGCAACGGCCGGCCATCTGCACCAAAATGCGCCTGCCTCCCGCAGAACCCGCAAATTACTGTTGACGCTCTGCGCAACCTGCGGCCTAAATTGCGGATGATCTTATCTTGCGATCTGCCCGCCTGACCGGAATTCCGCTTCGGGCAATGACAATGACAACCGGGAGAAGAAGAAATGACCCTCATGAAGAAGATCCTCGGCGCAACCGCTGCCCTGGCCCTGAGCGCTGGCGCGGCGCTGGCCGATCCGGCAATCATCTATGACCTTGGCGGCAAGTTCGACAAGTCCTTCAACCAGGCGGCCCATGAGGGCGCCGAACGCTGGGCCAAGGAAACCGGCGGCACCTACAAGGACGTGGAACTGCAATCGGAAGCGCAGCGCGAGCAGGCCCTGCGCCGCTTCGCCGAAGCCGGCTTCAACCCGGTGGTGATGACGGGGTTTGCCTTTGCCTCGTCGCTTGAAAAGGTGGCGCCCGACTACCCCGACACCAAATTTGCCATCATCGACATGGTCGTGGATCAGCCCAACGTGCGCTCGGTGGTGTTCAAGGAGCACGAAGGCTCATATCTGGTGGGCATCATGGCCGCAATGGCCAGCAAGACCGGCACCGTGGGCTTCATCGGCGGCATGGACATCCCGCTGATCCGCAAGTTCGCCTGCGGCTATGTTCAGGGCGTCAAGGCCGCCAATCCGAATGCCACCGTCATCCAGAACATGACCGGCACCACCCCGGCCGCCTGGAACGATCCGGTGAAGGGCGCCGAACTGGCCAAGGCACAGATGGCACAGGGAGCCGACGTAATCTATGCCGCCGCGGGGGGCACCGGCGTGGGCGTGCTGCAGGCGGTGGCCGATGCGGGCAAGCTGGCGATCGGCGTGGACAGCAACCAGAACTATCTGCACCCCGGCAACATCCTTACCTCGATGCTCAAGCGCGTTGATGTAGCGGTTTACAACGCCTTCAAGACCGGCCCGGAACTTGAAACCGGCATCCATGTGCTGGGCCTTGCCGACGGCGGCATCGATTACGCCATGGACGAATACAACAAGGATCTGGTCACTCCCGAAATGCTGAAAGCGGTGGAAGACGCCAAGGCCGGGATCATCTCGGGCGAAATCGAGGTGCACGACTACATGTCGGACAACAGCTGCCCGGTCGAGTAAGCCCGACAATGGACAGCACGACCGAAACGGGGCGGCGGGCAACTGCCGCCTCTTCTGCACCGCCCGCTTTCCCCTCTTCCGGTTCGGAGCCTCCCGCCATAGAACTGCGCGGGATATCGAAGGCCTTCGGCCCGGTGCAGGCCAACAAGGATATCACGCTTTCCGTCGCTCGTGGCGCAATTCACGGAATCGTGGGTGAAAACGGCGCCGGGAAATCCACCCTGATGTCGATTCTCTATGGTTTCTACAGGGCCGATGCGGGCGAGATCTTCATCAATGGCGAAAGGCGGGAAATCCACAACAGCCAGGATGCCATCGCCGCCGGCATCGGCATGGTGTTCCAGCATTTCAAGCTGGTTGAAAACTTCACCGTTCTGGAAAACGTGATCCTCGGCGCCGAAGAGGGGGCGCTGCTGCGCCCTTCTCTGGCGCGGGCGCGCGACCTTCTGACAACGCTTGCCGCGGAATACGAACTCAGTGTCGATCCCGAGGCCCTGATCGAAGACCTGACCGTGGGCCACCAGCAGCGGGTCGAGATCCTGAAGGCGCTTTATCGCAAGGCCGACATCCTGATCCTTGACGAGCCCACCGGCGTGCTGACCCCGGCCGAGGCCGACCATCTGTTCCGCATCCTGCGCAACCTGCGCGACGAAGGCAAGACGATCATCCTCATCACCCACAAGCTGCGCGAGATCATGGACATCACCGACACCGTAAGCGTGATGCGCCGCGGGCAGATGACCGCCACCGTGAAAACCGCCGAAACCGGCCCCGAACAACTGGCCGAACTGATGGTAGGGCGCAAGGTTCTGCTCGAAGTCGAAAAAACCCCTGCCCACCCCGGCCCGGCGGTGCTCGAGATCGAAGATCTGCGCGTTACCGATGAAAGCGGGGTCGATCGTCTGAAGGGGATTTCGCTGCAGGTACGCGCGGGCGAGATCCTGGGCATTGCCGGCGTTTCGGGCAACGGACAGTCGGAGCTTCTGGAAGTGCTCGGCGGCTACCGCAACGCCTCCGGACGGATTCTGCTGAACGGCATACCGCTTGATCTTTCGGGGCGCCATTCCGACGGGCAGTCGCGCCGTGCCGCAGGCATCGCCCATGTGCCCGAAGACCGTCAGCGCGAAGGGCTGATCATGGAATTCGCGGCCTGGGAAAACATCGCCTTCGGCTATCACAACGATCCGAAATATCAGAAAAATACCCTGTTCATGGATAATCGTGCCCTGCGCGAAGATACCCGCCAGAAGATGAAGCATTTCGACGTGCGCCCGCCGATCCCTCGGCTCAAGGCACGCAATTTCTCGGGCGGCAACCAGCAGAAGCTGGTGCTGGCACGCGAGATCGAGCGCAATCCCGATCTGCTGCTGGTGGGGCAGCCCACCCGGGGGGTGGATATCGGCGCCATCGAATTCATTCACAAGCGTATCATCGAACTGCGCGATCAGGGCAAGGCGATCCTTCTGGTTTCGGTCGAGCTTGAAGAAATCCTTTCCCTGTCGGACCGCATCGTGGTGATGTTCGATGGCCGCATCATGGGCGAACGCATCCCTGCTGAAACCGACGAAAGGGAACTGGGCCTGCTGATGGCCGGTGTGCAGAACGGAGAAACCACCTGATGGAAAGACTCCCGCGATGGGCCGATGTGTTTCTTGTGCCCTTCATCAACCTGTTGCTGGCCTTCTTCGTATCGGGCCTTGTGGTGCTCGCCGTAGGCGAAGATCCGGTCAAGGCGGTGTGGGTGATGCTCAAGGGCTCGCTCGGCTCTACCGCCGGCCTGGGATACACGCTTTATTACGCCACCAACTATATTTTCACCGGGCTTGCCGTGGCCATCGCCTTTCATGCCCGCCTGTTCAATATCGGTGGCGAGGGGCAGGCCGCGATCGCCGGTGTCGGGGTGGCTCTGGTGCTGCTGGCGGCGAACTGGCCGCACTGGATGCTCGCCCTGCCATTCGCGATCATCGGTGCCGGGGCCTTCGGGGCAATGTGGGCAGCGATTCCGGCCTATCTGCAGGCTAGGCGGGGCAGCCATATCGTGATTACCACGATCATGTTCAATTTCATTGCCGCGGCGGTAATGGGATTTCTGCTGAACGGATGGCTGAAAAGCCCCAGGACACAGAACGCCGAAAGCCTGCCCTTCCCGCCTGGCGCTCACCTGCCCACGGCGCATGAACTGCTGGCCCCGCTTGGCATCGGCTTTTCGAAATCGGCCCCGCTCAACATCAGCTTCCTGCTGGCACTGCTGTGTGCGTGGCTGGTGTTTCTGCTGTTGTGGCGCACCCGGCTTGGCTATGCGATCCGCGCCTTCGGCCAAAGCGAAAGCGCGGCGCGCTATGCGGGCATCTCGGCGGTCAGGATCATCATGATCACCATGCTGATCTCGGGCGCGCTGGCGGGGATGCTTTCGATCAACGTGGTGATGGGCGAACAGGGCCGGCTGATCAAGGAATTCGTGGAAGGGGCAGGCTTTGTCGGGATCGCGGTCGCACTGATGGGGCGCTCGCATCCCTTCGGCATCGTTCTGGCGGCGATCCTGTTCGGAATGCTGACCCAGGGCGGCTTCGAACTACTTTGGGAAATGCCCAATCTCAGCAAGGAAATGGTGCTTGTGATCCAGGCGCTGATCATCCTGTTCACCGGCGCGCTCGACAACATGGTGCGTGCACCGCTCGAACGCCTTTTCCTTTACTTCAACCGCCGCAAGGAGGGTGCGGTCTGATGGAGCATTCGCAGAATTTCGTTCTGTTCCTGGTAACCCTCAATCAGATGATCACCGTTTCGGTGGTGCTGATCTTTGCCGGGCTTGCCGGGCTGTTTTCCGAGCGGTCCGGCATTTTCGACATCGGTCTTGAAGGCAAGATGCTGATTTCGGCCTTCTTCGCGGCCGCCGTATCCTTTGCAACCGGAAATGTCTGGATCGGGGTGCTTGGGGGCATTGCTGCCTCGATGGTATTCGCGCTGATCCACGGAATCACCTCGATCACCTTCCGGGGCAATCAGCTGATCTCGGGGGTGGCGCTCAATTTCCTGGCCTCGGGGCTGACGGTGGTGCTGGGCAATGCATGGTATCGCAAGGGTGGACAGACCCCGACGCTTTCCGGCGATGCCCGCTTCAGCGAGATCACCCTGCCCTTTGCCGATGCCCTGCGCGACGTGCCCTTTCTGGGCCCGATCTATGCCGAGGTAATCTCGGGGCACAAGCCACTGGTTTATGTGGCCTTTGCACTGGTGCCGCTCAGCTGGTGGCTGCTGTATCGCACCCGCTTCGGCCTGCGCCTGCGGGCAGTGGGGGAAAATCCGGCTTCGGTCGATACCGCCGGAATTTCGGTGATCCGGCTGCGCTTCGTCGCAGTGCTGATCGCGGGCGTGCTCTGTGGTCTGGCGGGGGCCTATCTTTCCACATCGCAAGGGGCCGCCTTCGGACGCGAGATGACCGCAGGACGCGGGTTCATTGCACTGGCGGCACTGATCTTTGCCAAGTGGCGGCCGTGGTACCTGCTGATGGCGACACTTCTGTTCGGGCTGCTCGAAGCGATCAGCAACCTGTTTCCGAACATCGATGTCTTCGGCCTGTTCACCATTCCGGTACAGTTTACCCAGGCGCTTCCCTATATCCTGACGGTGGTGATCCTGGCCGGATTTGTCGGCAAGGCGATCCCGCCGCGCGCAGGCGGCGAGCCCTACGTGAAGGAACGCTAGGGGCAGAATTTCACAATGCCGTCCGGGGCCGGAAAACTCTGTCAGACACCCGAAACCCGCCGCCCCGATGAAGGTTCGCGCATGCAATAGGGCCCCGCCTGAAAGGCGAGGCCCCGATTCAGGATGCTGCAAAGCGGTTCAGGCGGCGGTTTCGGCCCGGGCCTTCAGAATGTCCTTCTTGATCTTCAGCGCATTCGACGAAAGTTCGGTATCCTTCGCCTTCAGCAGGAAGGCATCAAGCCCGCCACGGTGATCGACGGTGCGCAGCGCCGCCGCCGAAATGCGCAGCCTGAACGAACGCCCCAGCGTGTCCGACATCAGCGTCACCTCGTTCAGGTTGGGCAGAAAGCGGCGCTTCGTCCTGTTGTTGGCATGGCTGACATTATTGCCAGTCATCGGGCCTTTTCCGGTCAGTTCGCAGCGGCGTGCCATGTTCATCTTCCTTGTTTCAGGGCCGCGGCCGGCCGATCGGCGGCGGGGGCCAGTAACGCAACAGGACACCGCATCGGGTGAATCACCTTGCAGTGCCCTTCAATTCCGCCTGCGCGTTTAGGCCCATTGCACCGCAGCGTCAAGGGGGATCGCATCCCAGCGGTCCGGGATACCCTTGATGAACCCGCCCGACTGCCGGCGCCCGGTGGGTGGTTGTGCAGACACCCTGTTACATGCAAGGTTGCGCATGTGATGCGACTCATGACACAACAGAAAAAGACCCGGCCATGACAACCGTTTCGGACGAACTCGCGGAACAGGGGCGCCTTGTTCATTTTCCCGTTACCTTCTTTGCGGTGGTGATGGGGCTGAGCGGCTTTACTCTTGCCCTGCACGCCGCGCATCAGACACTCGGGCTTCCGGCCTGGCCTGCCGATGCGGCCCTCGCCGTGGCTACAGGTGCCTTCGCGGTGATCGCGGGCTTTTATCTGCTCAAGCTGCTGCGTCACCCGCAGGCGGTTGTCGCGGAATGGAAGCACCCGGTACGTCTGGCCTTCTTTCCCGCCATCTCGATTTCGCTGCTGCTGCTGTCGGTCTGCGCCCTGCCCCATTCCCGAAGTGCCGCCCATGTCCTGTGGCTGCTTGGCACCGGCACTCAGGGCATCCTGGCATTTGCGGTGATTAGCAGCTGGATCAGCCACCGCAGTTTCCAGCACCCGCACCTGAATCCCGCCTGGTTCATCCCGGCCGTGGGCAACGTGATCGTGCCGATCAGCGGGGCAACCCTTGGCTATGCGGAAACCAGCTGGTTCTTCTTCTCGATGGGCATCCTGTTCTGGCTCGTGCTGCTGACGCTGGTGATGAACCGGCTGATCTTCCACGATCCCCTGCCCGAGCGGCTGCAGCCCACGCTGGTGATCCTGATCGCGCCGCCGGCGGTGGGGTTTGTCGCCTATCTGCGCCTGAGCGGAAGCACCGATCACTTTGCGCATTTCCTGCTTCAGGTGGCCTATGTCTTTGCAATCATCGTTCTGATCCAGCTTCCGAAGCTTCTCAGGCTGCCCTTCGCCATGTCGTTCTGGGCGCTGTCGTTCCCGGTGGCCGCCCTGACCATCGCAACATTCCGATACGGTGCCGTTGCCGATTCGCAGGCGCATCAGCATCTGGGTTCCGGACTACTGCTGCTTCTGGGCGGCATCATCGCGCTGCTTGGCATGCGCACGATCCTGGCGATCATCCGGGGCGAAATCTGCCGCCCCGAATAAACCCTCCGACAAGAAGCCCCCGATCCGATCTGATCCAGATCAAGGCATGTCCAGACGCTTCGGGGCAATGGATGGCGGGATACCTGACCGTAACGGAGAACCGCCATGTTCCGCCTTGCACTTCTCGTCTTCACAATAGCAGCTGCATCCCTGATGGGAATTGCCATCATCGTGGTGCTGTCAATGGGCCTGGACACCACAAAACCGGTTGTTGCCGCGGCGGCCATCGGCTTCACCATGGCAATTCCCGTAACCTGGCTCGTGGCCAGAAAGATCTCGGACCTGCAATAGAGCAGGAAGGCCCTGCCGGTGGCGGGCCAGTCCGGGCACAGGCCCATAAAGATATGGACAAATGTCCGGCTTCCGGAAATCATTGTTTCCGACAGACCCGCATCCGGCGGGCAGCCAGAAAGAAGGAAACAATGACGATGGCGCCCAGAAAGATACTCTCTGCTTCCGCCGGCACCACGCGCCGCAGCATGCTGAAAGGCATCGCGGCGATTGGTGCGTCAACTGCCGCTACCGGTTTCCCGGGATTCACGCGCTTTGCCCGCGCAGCCGGCTCGGACGCCCCGATCCGGATCGGTTTTCAGGTGCATCGCACCGGGATCGGCGCCACCTACGGACGCTGGTATGAACGCGTCACCAACGCCGCCGCCCGGGTAATCAACGAAATGGGCGGCATCAACGGTCGCCCCGTCGAGATCGTCGCCGAAGACGATGGCACCGACCCCAAGCGCGGCGCCGAGGTGGTTGGCAAGCTTGCCAACCAGCACAGGTGCGACGTGGCCTATGGCACTCTGTTCAGCCATGTGGTGATCGGCTCGGCACCGCGCGCGGGGGAACTGAAGATACCCTATTTCGTGGTGTCCGAAGGGCATCATGTGGCATCGGGGATGCTCAACCGCTATACGCTTCAACCCGGCATCACCGACGTGAAAAGCCAGGTCATGGCCATGGCGCCCTTCGTGGCGGCAAATCTGGGGCGCAAGGTAACAATGATCTTCCCCGATTTCGCTTTCGGCCACAATCACCGCGATTTCTTCAGCGAAGCAATCGCCGCCCAGGGGGGCGAGGTGCTTGCCAGGATCGCCATTCCGCCAACGGAAACCTCCTTCACCCGGTATTTCGCGAAGATTCCGCGCGATACCGAAGTGATCTATCACGTGATGGTGGGGCCCTCGGTGCTGACCTTCGTCAAGGAAATGGGTGAATTCTTCGGGCCTTCGGCACCGGCGATCTTCGGCTTCATCGATTCGCTCGAAGGGGTCGATCTGGCTTCGCCCGGGCTCGAATTTCTGGAAGGTTCACATTTCTGGGAAGGCATGCCGCGCTACGAACAGCCCGGCGATCCGGACTACGTGAAATTCTACCGCGAGCAGGTGGGGCTTGATGCCAACGGCGCCTCGGTTGACGACCCCGACGACATTTCGGCCAATGCCCACATGTTCGCCTGCTGGGAAACTCTGTTCACCATCAAGAACGGCATGGAGCGGGCGGGTTATCGCGGCCCCGAGGACCGTGCCGCGCTGATCGAGGCGGTCGAGGACATCGACATCATGCCGGCCGGACGCGAACATCCGCAGGGGCCCAAGGTGTTCAACGGCCTCACCCATCAGGCATTCGGCGTGCAATACATCAGCCAGGTCAGGAACAGCCGCCTTGAGGTGCAGCATGTAACCGCGATCAAGGACGGTTTCTATCCGGACGAGGTGGATTACACGAAACAGCCCCTCTGAGGCAGACGGCAGGCTCGCCGGTAGCTTTCCGGCCGCCCCCGAAGCCGCAGAACGGGGCAAAGGTGCCGGGGCAGACACCTGCCATCTGCTGTAGACACCCCGCCCGCGCAACCTCAAATCGGACCTCCACACCATGGAATTCGGCCCCCACCTGATGCTTGCCGTGCTCGAAGGCCTCGTTCAGGCCTCGGTACTGACGCTGACGGCACTTGGCCTTTCCCTAGTGTTCGGGGTGATGCGGGTAGTGAATGTGGCGCATGGCGAATTCTTCATGCTGGGCGCGGTGCTGGCATGGTGGATCACCAGCCTTCTGGGCGGGGGGGCGGGGCTGGCTTTCGCGGCTGCGCTGGTGGGGGCGCCGCTGATGGTGGGGGCAATCGCCGCGCTGGCGGACTGGCTGGTCCTGAGGCGAGTCGCCTACGATCCCGAGCGCACGATCGTGGCCACCATAGGGCTGCTCTACATCTTTCAGCAGATCACCCTGATGACATTCGGCCCCGATGCGCGCCCCGTGCCCCCGCCCTTCAATACACGCCTGGCACTGCCGTGGTTCGAATGGGGCGAAGGAGGGATTGCGCTCTACTGGCCGTGGGGGCTTTCGATCACCAGCTACAAGCTGTTCGTGATCGCGGCGGCGCCGGTGGTGCTCGTGGCACTGTGGCTGGTGATGACCCGCACCCGGCTGGGGCTTGTCCTGCGCGCCACCCGGATCGACAGCGAAACTGCCCGCGCCTTTGCCATCCCCGTCGAGCAGGTCTATGCGCTGGTGTTCGGCATCGGCGCGGCGCTGGCGGCGCTCGGCGCGGTGCTGGTGGTGCCGATCCGCCAGGCGCATTACCTGATGGGCGCCGATCCGCTGCTGCTGTCGTTCATCGTGGTGATCATCGGCGGGCTGGGCAGTCTGCGCGGCACGGTGCTGGCGGCGGTTCTGATCGGCATGAGCGATGGCATCATATCGGTGTTCTTCACCCCGACACTGGCCAAGATCTTCGCCACGCTGGTGGTGGCAATGGTTCTGGTGGCACGCCCCGGCGGCCTGTTCGGAGAACGACGGACATGACGCAACGCATCCTTGCCCTTCACCTTGGCCTGATCGGCCTTCTGTTCGTGCTGCAATTCGTGCTGCCACCCTATCACCATGACAATATCGCGCGCATCATGGTGATGGCCGCCTATGCAATGGGCTACAACCTGATGTTTGGCTACACGGGGCTGCTCAGCCTCGGACATGCCATGTTTTTCGCCGCCGGCATGTATGGCATGGGGCTTTCCATGCAGCATGCAGGATTCGCGGCGGAAGCAGCCCTGGCGGTGGGGATAACGGCGGGCTTCGGGCTGGCGCTTGGTGTCGGGCTTCTGGCGCTACGCACCACCGGGGTGGCCTTCATGATCGTGACGCTGATGTTCGCGCAGGCGCTGTTTCTCGCCATTCTCTATTTCGGCCCGTTCACACGGGGCGACGAAGGCTTTGTCATCCCGCTGTCTGCACGGATATTCGCAGGGCTTCGGCTGAGCGATCCGACCATCCGCTATTTCGCGGCGCTGGCACTGTTTGCACTGGTGCTCCTGGCCATGCTGTGGCTGATCCGTCACCCGGTGGGGCGGGTGCTGATCGCCATCCGCGAAAACGAGGAACGCACCCGGATGCTCGGCTATGACACGTGGCGTCACAAGCTCTTCGCCGTTACCGCTTCGGGCACGATTTCGGGCACGGCGGGGGCGGTTTACGGGCTGCTGTTCGGATATGTCGGAGCTTCTTTCGCCGAAGTGCCCTATTCTATCTTTCCGCTGCTGTGGGTGCTGCTTGGCGGCGCGGGCACGCTTGTCGGACCGTTCATCGGAACATTGTTCATGTTCTACCTGATCGACCTCGCCAGCGGAGTGACCGATGCCTACATGCTGGTGGTCGGGGTGGCGCTGCTGCTGCTGACCCTGTTCGCGCCGCGCGGCATCATGGGGATGCTGCGCGAAAGGTGGCTGCCATGGCTGCCGTAACACTGATCGAGACCCGTGCCCTTTCCCGTCATTTTGGCGGGATACGGGCCGTGGACGGAGTGAACTTCGCTCTGCCCGAAGGCGAGCTGCGTGCCCTGATCGGCCCGAACGGCGCCGGCAAGACCACATTCGTATCGCTGCTGTGCGGGCGGATCGCGCCTTCGGGCGGACAGGTGTGTTTTCTGGGGCAGGACGTAACGACTCTGCCCGCGCATCGCCGTATCGGCATGGGCATGGCCTATACGTTCCAGATCACCTCGGTATTCGGCAATCTGACAGTGCAGGAAAACATTGCCCTGGCGGTTCAGCGGCGCAGGGCGGGCAATGGCCGCGCGCTGGAAAGCGAAACCCGTGCGGCACTTGCACAGGTCGGGCTGACCGATCGCGCGGAGCAGCCTGCGCGTGCGCTTTCCTATGGTCACCAGCGGCTTCTGGAAATTGCCATGGGGCTGGGGCAAAGGCCCCGCCTGCTGATCCTCGACGAACCCACGCAGGGGCTTTCCGACGGTGAGGTTGCCGCCTTCATCGCCCTGATGCGCGAGGTGGCCCGGCAAACCACCATCCTGCTGATCGAACACAACATGGATGTGGTGATGACACTGGCCGAACGGATCACGGTGATGGACGCGGGGCGCATCATCGCCGAAGGCCCGCCCGACGAAATCCGCGCCGATGCCCGGGTGCAGGAAGCCTATCTGGGGAAACAGCATGCTGAAGGTTGAAGCGATCGACGCCGCATACGGCCGGGTGCAGGTGCTGCGGGGGTTGTCGATCACTGCCCGCGCAGGAGAGATCCTTTGCCTGCTGGGGCGTAACGGCGCCGGCAAGACAACGCTTCTGAAGGCGATCATGGGGCTGGTGCCGGTAACGGGCGGCGGCATCACCCTTGACGGCACTGAAATCACCGCCCTGCCCGCACATCGCATTCCACGCCTTGGCATCGGTTACATTCCGCAGGGACGGCGCCTGTTCGGCGAGCTGACGGTTGCGGAGAACATCGAGATCGGCCTGATGGCGGGCCGGCAGGACAGGGAAACCCGCGCCCGGGTGCTGGCCCTTTTTCCACGCCTTGGCGAACGGCTTGGCCAGCGCGCCGACACGCTTTCGGGCGGCGAACAGCAGATGCTTGCCACGGCACGCGCGCTCTGCCTGGGGCCGAAGCTGCTGCTGCTTGACGAACCCACCGAAGGGTTGCAGCCCTCGATGATCGCGCTGATCCGAGAAGTGGTGCGCGAAATGCGGGCACGCGGCGTGGCGGTGGTGCTGGTCGAACAGCGGGTGGATGCGGTGCTTGAAGTCGCCGACCGCGTGGTATTCATCGAAAACGGCCGCACTGCCCTTGACACCGCCCCCGAAGAGCTTCGGACCAACCCCGCTCTGCTGCACCGCCATGTCGGGGTATGAGGGCAGACAACGGAAAAATCCGGAAAGCCTGCACGCGGGACATCAGATCAGCTTGCGCAGAAGATGCAGAAACATTGCCTGTTCGCTTTCGCTCAGGGGGGCAAGCGTGGCTTCGGTGATCACGCGGGCCTGCGGGATCAGCTCCGTTGCCAGCGCCCGACCCTCGGGAGTGAGCGACACGATGCTGCGGCGCCGGTCGGTCCGATCGTTTTCCGTCTGCACCAGCCCCGCCTTGCGCAGCCGGTCCACTACCCCCTTGATGGTGGCTGCATCCATTGCCGTCAGCCGGCCAAGCGCATTCTGGGAAAGCGCGCCTGCCTCGCCAAGCCTGACAAGGGTCGCAAACTGCATCGGGGTGAGATTGCCGATTTCACGCGCAAATATCGCCAGATGGCGCTGGTTTGCGCGCCGCAGCAGATAGCCCACCTGATCGTCAAGGCGATAGGGCGGAGAAGCGGTTGCAGCGGGATCAGCCTTGCTCATGGTGCGCAAGGCTGGCGCAAAACGAATTGACAGTAAAGCCCGGTGTGCGCAAAATCCGTTTGCATGCCAACAATCAATATCATGCACCGCCGGAAAGGGTGCGGTGGCCATGATGTCAATGATGGTGCCGGAACACGGCAACGAAACGACAGAACAACGGAAATGGAGGCCGCCGCCGCGCGATGAGCTATCACCGGCCCCAGGATCTGGCTTCGGCCTATCATCTGCTGGCAGAGCGCGCCCCGCGCCTGCTGGCGGGGGGAACGGATGTTTACGCATCATCCGAAGGACCCGGACGGCCGGATGGGGCCGAACTGCTCGATATTACCGCGATCAGGGCCTTGCATGGCATCTGCCCTAGCCCGCAGGGATGGCGCATCGGTGCGGCCACCACCTGGGCCGAAGTGGCAGGCGCCGATCTGCCCCCAGCCCTTGATGCCCTGAAACAGGCCGCACGCGAGATAGGCTCGCCCCAGATACAGAACCGGGCCACCGTGGCCGGCAATCTCTGCAATGCCTCGCCTGCCGCTGACGGGGTGCCGCCGCTTCTGGTGCTGGATGCGATGGTGGAAACCGGCTCGCTGCGCCGCGCCCGCATGATCCCGCTGCGCAAATTCGTCACCGGACCACGCACCACCGCCCTGCGGACGGATGAAATGGTGATTGCGGTGCATGTGCCCGCCAGCGCCGGCAAGGGCGCTTCGGCCTTTGAAAAGATCGGTGCACGGCGCCACATGGTGATCTCGATCGCGATGGCCGCCGCACGAATGGTGACACGGCAGGGGCAAATCACCGAAGCCGCGATCAGCGTGGGCGCATGCAGCCCGGTGGCCCGGCGATTGACAGCTTTCGAAAAGATGCTGAAAGGCACGGCAGCAACCCGGATTGCCGATCTGCGCCCTCACCTGGAACAGGAACTTGCGGAATGTCTCAGCCCGATCGATGATCTGCGCGCAGATGCCGCCTATCGCGCCCATGTGGCGGGCGCACTGGTACTGCGTTGCCTGGCCCGCGCCGCATCCGGTGCCACCAGCCAGCCGGAATCGGAAGGAGAAGGCCCATGACCCCTGCCGCCACCTGGATCAGCCTGCAGGTGAACGGGCGGCACTACCGGTCATGCGCGCCTCCCGACCGACGTCTTGCCGATGTGCTGCGCGATGAAATGGGGCTTTCCGGCACCAAGATCGGCTGCAACGCGGGCGACTGCGGCGCCTGCACGGTGCTGCTGGACGGCGCGCCGATCTGCGCCTGTCTGACACCGCTGGGTCAGGCCGAGGGCCGCGAGGTGCTGACGGTCGAAGGGCTGGAAGGCGTGGGGCTCGGACATCTGCAGCACTCCTTCCTTGCACATGGAGCAGCGCAATGCGGCATCTGCACGCCGGGCATGCTGATGGCCGCCGCGGCGCTGCTGCGGCGCATTCCTCATCCCGGCCCCGATCAGGCACAAGAGGCCCTCTCCGGCGTTCTGTGCCGCTGCACGGGCTATGCCAGGATCATCAAGGCCGTCTGCCACGCCAACGATCCCCGGAGCAACACGCCTCCGCCCCCCGAAAGGCAAGCCGTGGGGATTTCGGTGCCGCGTCTTGACGGCATGCCCAAATGCGATGGCAGTGAAAGCTTCGGTGCCGATCCCTTGCCGCCGGATCTGCTTGCGGATGCCTCCTGCGGTCCGTTTCCCGCCTCTCTCGATGATTCCCTCATGGTGCGCGCCATCCGTTCGCCGCATCATCACGCGCAATTCACGTTCGGCGATCTGGCCACGTGGCAAGCCCGCCACCCGGGCATCGAAGCGGTACTGACAGCCCGGGACATCCCCGGCCGCAACTGCTTCGGCGTCATTCCCGCTTTCGCCGATCAGCCGGTTCTGGCCGAGGGGCGGGTCCGCTTCCGTGGCGAGGCGGTGGCGCTCGTCGCGGGGGATCAGACGGCTGTCGCGGCCTTCGATCCGGCCGATTTTCCGGTATCCTGGCACCCCCTTCCGGCACTGATGGACTGCGTTTCGGCCCGGGCCGAAGAAGCTCCCCTGGTGCATCCTGATCGGGCCGGCAACCTGCTGATTGCCGGCCGTGTCTGCCATGGCAATGCAGAAGATGCGCTGGCCGGGGCCGCACATGTGGCACAGGCCGAGGTGGAAACCGCCTTCGTCGAGCATGCCTATATCGAACCCGAAGCCGGTATTGCCTGGCTTGCAGACGAAGGCGGAAAACAGGTTCTGATCATCCGTGCCTGCACTCAGGCCCCGGTGATGGACAGGGATGCCTGTGCCGAAATCCTTGCCCTGCCCGAAGAACAGGTTCGGATCATCCCTTCGGCCACCGGCGGCGGCTTCGGCGGCAAGCTGGATGTTTCGCTGCAACCGCTGATCGGCCTTGCCACACTTCACACCGGAAAACCCTGCCGCATGGTCTATTCGCGCCGCGAAAGCATGATGAGCACCACCAAGCGCCACCCCGCGCGGATGCACGCCCGGATCGGCTGCGATCACAGGGGCAGGCTTGCCGCAATGGTATTCGAAGGCGATTTCAATACCGGCGCCCATGCTTCCTGGGGGCCGACGGTGGCAGGACGGGTGCCGGTTCACGCCTCGGGGCCATACCGCATGGCGCATTACCACGCCGAGGCGCGCGCCATCCATACCAACGGCCCGCCCTCGGGCGCCTTCCGCGGCTTCGGTGTGCCGCAGGCGGCGATTATCCAGGAAATGCTGTTTGACGACCTTGCCGCCCGATGTGGCATCGATCGCCTGACCTTTCGCCTGCGCAACGCACTTGACGACGGCGACAGGACCCGCACGGGCCAGTGCCTAGAAACCGTCGGCATCCGTGCCTGCCTCAAGGCACTCGAGGCACCGTGGAAATCGGCCCTTGCAGCAGCCCGGAGCTGGAACGCCGCGCATGACGAAACCAGGCGCGGTGTCGGGATTGCCGGCTGCTGGTATGGCTGCGGCAACACCGCTCTGCCCAATCCTTCGACGATCCGCGCCGGCATTACCCCCAAAGGCCGGGTGTGCCTGCACCAGGGCGCAACCGACATCGGCCAGGGGGCGAATACCGTGATCGCACAGATCTTTGCCGAGGCGCTCGGGCTGCCGCTTTCGGAAATTGTCCTGATCGGCCCCGATACGGCGCACACCCCCGATGCAGGGAAAACATCCGCCTCGCGCCAGACCTGCGTCAGCGGGCGCGCGGCGCTGGCCTGCGGCCAGTCCCTCCGCGCTCGAATCCTGCGCCGCCTCAACATGGGCGAAAACGCAGAGCTTTCGCTTTCTCACGGCACGATCATCGGCCACGAAAACGGCAAGGAAGCCCGCCTTGATCCGACCCATCTTCCCCCGGGAAAGCATGGCTATGTGCTGATGGCCGAAGAAACCCATGATCCGCCCACCACACCGCTTGATGAAAACGGTCAGGGCGTGCCCTATGCGATTTACGGCTGGGGCGCACAGATGGCCGAGGTCGAAGTGAACACCACTACCGGTCGGGTGCGGGTGCGCCATGTTCATGCTGCGCACGATCTGGGGCGCGCGATCAACCCGTCACTGGCCGAAGGGCAGATCGAGGGCGGCATCGCTCAGGGAATCGGCCTGGCCCTGATGGAAGAATACATTCCCGGACACAGCGAAAACCTGCATGACTATCTGATCCCCACCACCGGCGACATGCCCGAAATCACCCCGATCCTGATCGAACGCCCCGATCCCGAAGGCCCCTTCGGAGCGCGCGGCCTTGGCGAGCACGTCCTGATCCCCACCGCCCCGGCGATCCTCAATGCGATCCGCCATGCCTGCGGCGCCCGCATCACCCGCCTGCCGGCCCTGCCCCACCGGGTGCTGGCTGCGATCCGCCAGGCCGGGGAGAACGGGAAATGAACCGGAAAACGGCGGACAAGGGCAAGCAACGTGATCGCCCCGCCAGGATCCGCTGCGAGGCCTGCCCCGTGCGATGCTATGTGGCAGAAGGGCAGACCGGTGCCTGTGACCGCTATGCCAATATCGGCGGGCGGATCCTGCGCTGCGATCCGCTGACAATCCTTGATCGCCGGCTGCGCGCGGGGGATGAAATCCGCCCCTTCACGGCCGCCGGATGGGATGGCGGGCTTGGCGGTGCTGCTGCCTCCGGACCCGCACCACTGCCCCCCGCCCTGCCCGGCATCGGAAACGGATGCAACAGCTTTGTCACCGCCATCGGCGCCGGCACCACCTACCCCGATTTCAAGCCCGCGCCCTTCATTGTCAGCCAGCAACTCGAAGGCATCGACATGATCACCGTCGTCACCGAGGCGATCTTTTCCTACTGCGGTGTCAAGGTGAAGATCGACACCGATCGCCACCTCGGCCCCGAAGCCGCCACCGTGCGTGCCGATGGTCAGGCGGTCGGCCATGTGACAACCGCCGAATACGGCTCGCAGATGCTTTCGCTTGGCGGGGTCGATCACCTGACCGGCGGCAGCAAGGCCGAGGGCCGGGCCACCTGCCGCACGCTGCTGACGCTGTGCAACCGCGGAGCAGTCGAACTTGAAATCGACGGTGGCGCCCGCGTTACCGTGCAGGCAGGACACCCACCGATAGTGAATGGCACCCGCGAGGAACGGATGCGCGTGGGTTGCGGATCCGCCGCAATCGGCATGTTCGCCACCGGCTGGAAGGGGCTGGTTGACGAGGTTGTCGTGGTCGATGATCATATCACTGGCGTCGTCTCGGAGCATCAGGCCGGCCGGGTTCTGGGCTGGGAAAGCACCGGTATCAGGATACGTGGCCACCGTTCCACCCCCGGGCGCTATTTTCGCGTGGCCGCCCCGGGACAGGGTTGGGGCGGCACCGATCTCGAAGATCCTCGCGCCATCCTCGGCCCCTGGAATCCGGCCAGGGGCGCCCGGCCCGGGCTCAGCCTGCTGATGATATCCACCACCGGCGAGCATCACGCCTATTACGAACTGAACGAAGCCCTCGAACCGGTTGAAAAGCCCCTGCCCGGGGCCCTCGTCCCTTCGGTGCAGCTCATCGCGGAAAACTGCGAACCGGCACTGTGTTCGGTGCTGTTCATGGGCGGGGCCGGCGGATCCCTGCGCGCCGGCGTCACACGCAATCCGGTGCGCCTGACCCGTTCGGTACAGACCGGGAAAACCCGGATCACCGTCGGCGGGGCCGAAGCCTGGGTCTGGCCCGGAGGCGGTATTACCCTCATGGCCGACGTGCTGGCGATGCCCGAATACGCCTTTGGCGATGTTCCCACCCCAGCCCTGGTGGCGCCGCTCGAATTCACCCTGCCGCGGGATGAATACGAACGCCTTGGCGGCCACGCCGACAGGATCCGCAGCCTTGAGGACATTCTCGAAAGGGGTGGCGAATACGGCAACAAGACCCGCGCCATCGCCCCTCTGGGCGGCCATCTGCCATGGCAAGACACATGATGCAGAAGGCCGAGGCGCATCTCCTTGCTGATGGCCGGCTGCATCTGCACCATGGCCCCATCGATCTGATGATAGAAGCCCGGGGGCTCGGACGCGCTGCCGCCTTTCGCCGCGCCGCAGCGCGATTTGCCCCCCTGCTTGAAGAACTGGTGTCGGAACTGGCCCTGCTGCGCCGGCCGGGCGGAACGCAATGGCCCGAGGGGCCGGTTGCCCGCCGCATGACGCGGGCGATAGCACCGCATGGCGATGTATTCGTCACCCCGATGGCGGCTGTCGCCGGCGCCGTGGCCGACGAGATATGTGCCGTCATGGTCAAGGGGGGCGGCCTTGAAACCTGTCATGTCAACAACGGCGGCGACATCGCCTTTCACATCGCCCCCGGACAGAGCCTTACCGCCGCCATCTGGCAAGACGGAACGATCGGAAGGGTACGGCTTGCTGCCGAAAGCCCGGTGCGCGGCATTGCCACTTCGGGCCGCGACGGGCGCAGCTTTTCGCTGGGGATTGCCGATGCGGTCACCGTTCTGGCCCGCAACGCCGCCGAAGCCGACGCAGCCGCAACGCTGATCGCCAATGCTGTCGATCTGCCGGGTCATCCGGCAGTTCGGCGCCGCCCGGCATCTGCACTTGCACCCGACAGCGATCTCGGCACGCGCCCGGTAACGGTAGGCCTTGGGCCACTGCGCCCGGCAGACGTGCGCAAGGCGCTTTCCCGGGGCCTGCGCTGCGCCGAAACGATGCATGCGCGCGGCCTCATTCACGCCGCCGCACTGTTCCTTTGCGGCGAAAGCATCACAATCGGAACCCGGGTCCTGATCCCGGAACAGACAGGAGAGAGGGATGCACGAATTCACGTTGCGCAAGATGGTGACCATCCATGAGGAAACTCACCACGATGGCGGCCCCGCCCCTGCGGAACCACGCCGCAAGGCAGCGGTTCTGGCGCTGGTCGCAAACCCCTTTGCCGGACATTACGCCGAGGAACTGCAGCCGGCCATGGAAGCTCTGAAACCCCTGGGCCGGATGATGACGGAAATGCTGATCGAGGCCCTCGACGGCACCGAGGGAATCGATTCCTATGGCAAGGGGGCGCTGGTTGGTGAAGCGGGTGAGGTGGAGCATGGCGCGCTCTGGCATGTGCCGGGAGGCTACGCGATGCGTGAACGCCTTGGCAAGGCTCTGGCCATCGTGCCCTCCGTGATGAAGCTCGGCGGCCTGGGCACAACACTCGACATCCCCCTCGGGCACATCAATGCCGCCTATGTGCGCAGCCATTTCGATGCAATCGAACTGCGTATGGGGGATGGTCCCAGGGCCGACGAGATCATGTTCGCGCTGGCCATGGCCAAGGGGCCGCGGGTGCACGCCCGCATGGGGGGGCTGGCCGCCGACGAGATCAGCCGGTACGACGGGCTGCGCTAGGGTCAGGGCCCATTGATCCCGGCCTTTCCGTCCCGCCCTTTACCGCCCGCACCTTGCCGACTGCCGCGGCAGGATCTTCCTTCGGCCGGCAGCGGCAGTTTGTCGCCAGAGGCGGCCATGGGCGAAAACCGGCAAGATACCCCTTCCATAACCCGGGAAAAACGCCAGTATCAGGAATGACCGACAAAGGATTTCCCCGTGGCATTCAGCAGAATACCGATAGCCTTTTCCGCATTCCTGTTGACGGTTGCCCTGTCCTGCACACCTCTGCGGGCACTTGAAAGGCTGAGCTTCGTCTTCGCGAAAGACGTGCCGCGGGCGCTGCGCCAGCGCATCCGGGACAATTCGGTTCTGACAGACCTGCAGACGCGCGGCAATGCGGATACATCCGCCACCATTGCCGCCGCGCTTTCCGACTATCGGCGAATTCTTGAACTGCTTTATGCCGACGCCCGCTATTCCGGACAGGTCTCGATCCGGCTCGACGGGCGCGAGGTGGCCGAACTCCCCCCTTTCGCGATACCGCCCCGGATCCGCCATGCCGAGGTGCGCGTGAACGCCGGCCCGCCCTTCATCTTTGCCGAAATCGCCATTGCCCCGCTTCCTCCCGGCCTGGCGCCAACTGCCGCAGACCTGCCGAAGAAAGGGGATACGGCAGGCGCAGGCAGCATACGAAAGGCACTTGACCTGGCACTGGAAGCCTGGCGCCGGGCCGGACATGCCGAAGCAGCCCTGCGCAGCCAGAACATCATCGCCGATCATGCCACACATCGGCTGCACGTACGCATCACCATCGATCCCGGTCCCCGCTTCACTTTCGGAACACTGCTGCGCAGCCCCGGGGGCACCGATGTGCCGGTCCGGCGGATGCGCCGCGTTGCCGGACTGCCGGAAGGCGCCGGATATGATCCCGAAAGCCTTGAGGACGCCGCCGACCGCCTGCGCCGCACCGGAGCCTTTCGCGTGGTATCATACAGGGAAATCCCCAGATCCGAAAACCGCACCGTAGACATGGAAGTTCTGGCGATCGAGGAAAAACCGCGCCGGATGGGCGCAGGGATCGAACTTTCAACACCCGACGGGCTGAGCGTCAGCGGCTTCTGGCTGCATCGGAACCTGCGCAACAACCTGGAACGCCTGCGCATCGAAGGCGAGCTTCGCCATATCGGCACGGGGCCGGGAAACCCGGACGCCATCCTTTCCGCCCGCTTCGAACATCCGGCCGTTTTCGGCGCCGATACCATGTTGCATGCCGGAGCCGAAGCCGCCTATCTGCAAGAGCCCTTCTTCGAGGCCGGCAGGCTCCGGCTGGATTTCGGCCTGTCCCGCAAGTTCGGCGCGCACCTGAGCGTGGAAACCGGGCTGCGGTTGAGCTTCAGCCGGACGCGTGACGATCTGGGCCGTCGCGATTTCACCGAACTGGCTCTGCCGATTCGCGCAACACTGGACCGACGCGATGATCCGCTTGATCCGGCCACGGGGCAGATGGCCGATCTGGAGCTTCTGCCCTTCACGGCATTAGGCGACGGAACCGGAGGAATGCGCGCCAGGATCGATGCCCGGGCCTATCGCCTACTTGGCGAAAGGGGCCGGACGGTGCTGGCCGGGCGCCTGCAGTTCGGCACATTGCTCGGACCGGCGCTTACCGCGGCACCCCCCGATTATCTGTTTCACTCGGGCGGCGGCGGCACGGTGCGCGGCCATTCATACAGATCGCTCGGCATCACCCTGCCTTCCGATGAAAGGCTGGGCGGGCGATCGTTCCTGGGGGCATCGCTTGAACTGCGCCATCAGCTGAAGGGGCCCTACGGCATCGTGGCCTTTGCCGATTTCGGCTGGGTCGGCGAGGGGCCCGTGCCTTCTTCTTCCGATCCATGGCATGCCGGTGCGGGCCTCGGATTGCGTTATCAGACCCCGGTCGGGCCGATCCGCCTTGACCTCGCGGTGCCCGTGCATGGAGAAAGCGACTCCGCCTTCCAGCTATACATCGGTATCGGACAGGCCTTCTGATGCGTATCCGTCCCTTCCTCCACCTTGTCCTGATCTCCCTCGCACTGGCCCTTTCCGCTACCGGCATCACCAGAGCCGACGGCCGAGGCTGGATCGAACGCCTGCTGGAAGACAACCTTGCCGGCGAAGACTTCGGCGTGGATTTCGAAGGGATCGACGGCGCCCTGTCCTCGCGCGCCAGGGTGCGGCGGATTTCCTTCTCCGACAAGGCCGGGAAATGGCTGGTGATCGAAGGCGCCACACTCGACTGGGTGCGCTCCGATCTGCTGGAGCGCCGGCTGACCATCAACGAGCTTTCCGCCGAACGCATCCTGGTGCTGCGCCTTCCCGAAAGCGGAAAACGCGACATTGCAACAGCCGCCACGCCGAACACCCTGCCGGACCTTCCGGAACTGCCGGTGGCGGTGCTGGTGAAGAAGCTGCAGGCGAAAAGGGTTGTCATCACACCGGAAATCGCGGCCGAATCGATTACCCTGGCGCTTGACGGCAGCATTGCCCTCGGGGCCGGACAGGCACAGGCAAGCCTCGATCTGAAACGGCTGGATCAGGCAGCCTTTTTTCGCCTGCTTGCCGCTTATGACAAAAACACCGGCCGGCTTGCGCTTGACCTCACCGCACATGAGGCACATGGGGGATTCGTGAGCCGCAAGCTTGCGATCCCCGGATCACCAGAGCTGGATTTCACCCTGCGCGGGGAAGGGCCTGTTGACGATTTCACCACGAATGTCACGCTTGCAACCGATGGCATCCCTCGCCTTGGCGGCCGGATCACCCTGCGCCGCAGCGGCCCGCCCGAGAACCGGGCGGCGCTGCGCTTCACCGCCAGGCTCGGCGGAGACCCCCGGCCACTGCTCGATCCTGCACTGCACCCGTTCTTCGGCGAACGGGGCGAATTCTTGCTGTCCGGCCGGCGTCAGGCCGATGGCAGCCTTGTGATCGAAAGTCTGCGTCTGAATACCCGGGCATTGCGTGTAACCGGACGCCTCGGGCTGACACCCGAAAACCGTCCGGGACTGATCGACCTGACCGCGCAACTGCGCCCCGAAGGACAGAAAACGGTGGTTCTGCCATTCGGCAATGGCCGGCTGCGGATGGGGGCGGGAAGTCTGCAGCTGTTTCACGACAGGCAGGCCGGACGGGACTGGCGCCTTTCCGCAACCGCACGGCAACTGGAAGGCGCGGGTTTCACGCTTCAGGCACTGACAGTGAACGGCAGCGGCCGCCTTGCCACCACCAGGGAACCGCAGCTGGACGGCCGCCTGAGCTTCACTCTGAGCGGCCTTGATCCTGCCGACCCCGCCCTGGCGCAGGCGGTCGGATCACGGATCAGCGGCAGCCTGGCCTTCGATCGCGGCCCGAATACCCCCTTCCGGCTGAGAAACCTGAAGATCGGAAGTGCCGGACTCATCATCAGCGGCAATGCAGACATCAGCGATCTGGCCCCCGGGAAGGATCCGCACATCAAGGCCCGGATACACCTTGACGCCAATGACGCGGAACGGTTTTCGGGCCTGACAGGGCGCAGGATGTCGGGGGCTCTTGCCGCCGATGTCATGGCCGATCTGCGCGCGGCATCGGGACAGGGCGTGCTGGAGCTTGATATCAGCAGCCGCGATCTGCGAATCGGTCAGGCCCAGGCTGATGCCTTTCTGGCCGGCGAAGGCCGGATGAAAGCCCTGCTGCGGCGCGATTTCAAGGGCCTGCATCTGGAGCACTTCGCAGCCACGACCCCCGCCGGACAGGCCGAAGCGCAGGGGTTTGCAGGGCCGGACACGGGGCAGTTGCGGCTTTCGCTCAGACTTCGCGACGGAACGATTCTGATGGAAGGCCTTGCCGGAGAAATGCGCCTTGACGGCACTGCCACCCGCAAGGGAGGCCCCTGGCAGATCGAAACGGCCCTGCGCGGGGCGGGGCGTTTCCGTCTTGATCTCGGCGGCACGGCGGCCCCCGCATTCGATCAACTGGCCCTAACCCTGACCGGAAACGCACCGCTTGGCCTGCTCAACCCGATGATCGCACCCCGCCGGGTCAACGGCACAGCCGCGCTCGACCTGCGCCTTTTCGGCCCCCCCGCCCTGGCGGCGCTTTCCGGCAACATCCGCCTGTCCGATACCACGATGACCCTGCCACGGGAAAGGATCGCCCTGCGCCGGATCGCCGGCAGCCTGACGATCGAAAAAGGGCAGGCCCGGGCCGATCTTGCGGGCAATGTTCTTCCGGGCGGGCGTTTCCGGATAACCGGAAAGGTATCCCTTGATCCGCAAGGAACAAGCGATCTTGCCATTGCACTTGCCAGGGTGAAGGTAACCGATCCCTTGCGCTTCGACACGATCCTGGACGGGGAAATCGGCTTTCGCGGTTCGCTTGCACGGGGCGGGCAGATCGGCGGCAGGGTAACGCTGGATCAGACCGAAATCCGGCTGACCGATATCGGCGGCGCGGCCGGAGGCCCGATCCCCGGGATCAGGCATGTGAACACACCGCGGGCCGTGCGCCTTGCACAGCTGCGGGCGGGGCTGGCACAAGCGGACACCAACGGCAGAGCGGCAGCCCGGAAACCTCCGGTTGTTCACCAGATTGATGTCACCGTTTCGGCACTGCGCCGCATATTCGTGCGTGGCCGCGGACTTGACGCCGAACTTGGCGGCGCGCTCGTGCTTGGCGGCAACACCGGCCGGGTGGCCCCTTCGGGCGAATTCCGGCTGATCCGCGGGCGGCTTGATCTGATGGGCAAGCATTTCCTGCTGACCGAAGGTTCGCTCAGCCTGCGCGGCGGCTTCGATCCCCATGCCCGTTTCATCGCCGAAACGAAAACCGACACGGGGCGTGCCCGGATCATTCTGGAAGGGCCGGCCAGCCATCCCGCCCTGCATTTCGAATCCACCCCGGAACTGCCCGAAGACGAGGTTGTCGCACTGATCCTGTTCGGCCGCTCGATCAGCGATATCACCCCCCTTCAGGCCCTGCGCATGGCCACAGCGATCCGCACCCTGGCAGGCAATGGCAGCAACGGCATCCTTGACCGGCTGCGTGGCAGGCTCGACCTCGATGACCTGTCGATCGCCACGGACGAAGAAGGCAAGACCCAGCTCGGCTTCGGCAAATACATTTCCGACAATGCCTACAGCGAAGTGATCGTGACAACCGAAGGGAAAAGCCGCATCAACCTGAACCTCACGATCAATGAGAACCTGAAACTCCAGGGGCATGCCCAGTCTGACGGGCGCAGCGGAATCGGCCTGTTCTTCGAAAAGGATTACTGATCCGGGCACGAGGCATCCCGAAATTGCGTCCGGCCTTCGAAACACGTGCCACAGGCGCTTGCCCCGAGCCGGGGATGGTGCCATTGTGCTACCATGAAACGCTTGGCCCTTGCCCTGTTCATGTCGCTTTCGCTGGCCATCACAGGCCTTGCAATGGCCGTGGCGCGTGGCCAGGGCCAGCAACCCGTGGGAGCCGAGCAGATCGTGATCTGCACCGGCGTCGGTATCACCACCATCACCATAGGCCCCGATGGGCAACCGGTGGAAACGGTGCACATGTGCCCCGACGCCATGACGCAGCTGGCGGCCACATTCCACATGCCGCCGCAACCTGCTCTGCAGGCACTGCGCGCAGCGCGCCTTGTTGCCTTGCCTGCCTCTCCGGTGCATTCGCGCGACATTCTTGAGCCTTCGGCACGTGATCCGCCGCGATCGGCCTGATTTCCGATCCGACAGACCAACACGAACCGAAGGAACACGAACATGTCCATTCGCAAAACCGCAATGGCCGCAATGGCTGCCGTTTCTCTTGCTGCACCCGCCTTTGCCGAAGGCATCACGATCGACAACGCCTATGCGCGTTCGTCTGGCCCCACCGCAAAGACCGGCGCGGCCTTTTTCGTCATCCGCAACGAAAGTGATCAGGATGACCGCCTGATCGACGCGCGCAGCGGGGTGGCGAAGAAGGTGGAACTGCACACACATATCCACGGCGCCGACGGCGTGATGCAGATGCGCCGCGACGAAGACGGATTCGAGGTTCCCGCCCACGGCAGCCACCAACTGAAACGGGGCGGCGATCATGTCATGCTGATGGGGCTGAACCAGCCCCTGAACGACGGCGATACCGTCACGCTTACCCTGGTCTTCGAAAAGGCCGGCGAAATTACCGTTGAAGTGCCGGTAGACCTGAAGCGCATGCCCGCCGAAGGGGCAATGAACGGTCAGGGCCAGATGAACATGGGGGCCGGGAACTGATCCCCTCCCCTTTTCGGAAACTTCCGGGGCCGCGCCACCTGTCGCGGCCCCGCACATGAAAGCCGATGGACCCCGCCACATGGCACAACGCATTCTTTTCGTCTGTCTCGGCAACATCTGCCGTTCACCTGCCGCCGAGGCCGCAACCCGGACCCTGGCGGAAAGGCGGGGCATGAAGCTGACGCTCGACAGTGCCGGAACAGCGGGCTGGCACACGGGAAAACCACCCTATGGCCCGATGCAGCAAGCCGCCGCCGCATCCGGCATCGACATGTCGGACCTGAGAGCCCGACAATTTGCCGCACGGGATTTCCTGAACTTCGACCTGATCATCGGAATGGACCACGAGAACATCGCGAACATCAACGCCCTGCGCCCCGCGAACAATATCACCCCGGTGCGTCTGTTCACCGATTTCGCTCCGGAAAGCGGTGCCGATCACGTTCCCGATCCATATTACACCCGCGATTTCGCTGGCTGTCTTGACCTGATCATCAAGGCCAGCAGCGGCCTGCTTGACAGCCTTTGCCCTGCTGACCGCCCCTGAGAACGGCACAGGGCACCCATGCCCGCATCTGCAGCAAACTAGCGGCTGCAGAACGCTTCGGCTGTAGCTCCGAAATTCTTGTAGCGTTTCCAGAACTTTTCATGGCTGCGCCGGTCGGACTGCCGGATTTCCTGCGCCTTGTGCGGATTTCTGAACAACGTTGCCGCAAGCTTCTGATCCGATCTTGTCAGCGTCAGATCGGCAACGTCCTGAATGCACCCGCACAGGCTGCGGGTCGCCGCCTTGCGGTCTGACTTGATGCAGGCACGCTCAATCGTGCCGGCGGCTGCAAGCGAAGTGGCCGACATGGCCAGAGAAACCACGCAAGCCATTACCGTCAGGATCCTGTTCATCTGGTTTGCCTCGTTCCGTTACCCGGGGGCCACTGTCAGAAGACCGGCGCCCCGAACTGCTTGTTGCAAGGATCTCATGCCCTTTCACGGCCTGCATTATTTCCGGTCTGTCAGGAAATTTCCAGCCCCTTGAGCGCGCATGACGCCCAAGGCCCTGACGCGGCACCGCAATGACGGGAAAAGGGGTGCACGGATACCGCCGTGCACCCCTTTCCACCGGCTGGCGAAAGCGGCGGATCAACTGCTGCACTTACTGTGCCGCATTCTTGCGCGTGGCTGCCTCGTGCTCCCTGCCAAGAATGTCGAACATGCCGCGCAGCTTGTCGAACACGCCCTTACCCGATCCGCCGTCCTTCAGTTTTTCGCGGATTGCATTCATTTCCGCCTTCAGGGGTGTGAAAGCGTTTTCGCCACCGTATTCCAGCGCTTCCCCCCTGGCGATTTCGAGATCGATCGCGTCAAGCAATGCCGCCAGAAGAGTATTTTCCTCTTCCGTCCGATCTTTCTTTTCGCTCAGCGCCCTGGCCTGATCGATCAGATAGACGGAATTGATGAAGGGAAGGGGGATGATGGTTTCCTTTACCACCAGAGTGCCAAGCGCCTGGGCCAGCACCTCACCGGCCGCTTCCGTCTGATCCGTCTGTATCAGCGCTGCGGCCGACTTCAGCGCCAGAGGATAGCTGCCAAGCGGAACATGGGTGGTTTCGATCCGCACCTCGCTGGCCAGTGCCGTCACGATCGGACGCGCCAATTGCAGCTGATGATCCTTCATCAGACGCAGTGCGCGCTTCTTTGCTGCCTCGATGTCTTCAGGCGAGGCCAGGATATCGATCACTTCGGAACTGACCCCGACAGGCGCAAGCGCCAGATCCGGATGCTGTGTCAGTACCACCTCAAGCTTTCCGATGGCGCGCTCAAGCGCTTCGGTTGCCGCCTCATCATCGCCCTCGGCCAGCGCCTTCACGGCCTTGCCCGTTTCCTGCAGCGCTTCGGCCGCTTCCGCGATCACCGGATCCTGGGCTGCAAGCGCGCGCTTTTCGGCACCGGAGGCGGCTTCGGCAGCAGCTTCCGCCTGGGCCTCGGCCTGTGTCTTCGCCACGGGTTCGGCTGCGCCCCCCACCGGCACCGCAATCAGCGAAGCAAGTGACAGCGCAAACAGGGATTTCTTCCAGTCAAGCATGTTTCTTTCCTTTCAGGTTCTTGATCACACCGGACAAGCCCCTGATCGAAACGGTCAGGCGTTGGAGTTTCGGCCGATTTTTCAGACAACTGACCGCTTCCGGCGATCAGGAGCCCTGAACGTGAAAGAGACTTGGGAAAAAGAAAACCGGGTTTCAAGGGAAACCCCGCCTGCCAATCCCGGAAACCTGCACCCGGCCCCGGCACCAACCCGGGAACGGATGGTTCTCGCAGGCTGTGGATGTCTGACGGAAACCCGTCTGCAGGGCTGGAAAAGCCGGTTTGCCCCTATCATCCGGCGATTGCCCGCTTTGGTGCCTTGACCCTCATCCTGTCCCCGTTCATATCCCTCTTCATGACCGAGCTCGACAAGATCCGCAATTTTTCGATCGTGGCCCATATCGACCACGGCAAGTCAACGCTGGCCGATCGCCTGATCCAGGAAACCGGCACCGTGGAAGAGCGCAACATGCAGGCGCAACTGCTGGACACGATGGATATCGAGCGCGAGCGCGGCATTACCATCAAGGCCAATACCGTGCGCATCGATTACAAGGCCGATGACGGCAACATCTATGTGCTCAACCTGATCGATACCCCGGGCCATGTGGATTTCGCCTATGAGGTCAGCCGTTCCATGCGCGCGGTCGAGGGCAGTCTGCTGGTGGTTGACAGCACCCAGGGCGTGGAGGCCCAGACCCTGGCCAATGTCTATCAGGCGATCGAGGCCGATCATGAGATCGTGCCGGTGCTGAACAAGATCGATCTGCCCGCCTCCGATCCCGACCGTGTAGCAGAACAGATCGAAGACGTGATCGGCATCGACGCTTCGGGCGCCATTCTGGCAAGCGCCAAGACAGGCGAAGGCATCCGTGAGGTTCTGGAAGCGATCGTGAACCAGCTTCCCCCCCCGAAGGGTAATGCGCAGGCACCGCTGAAGGCAATGCTTGTTGACAGCTGGTATGATGCCTATCTCGGGGTGATCGTGCTGATACGGGTGATCGATGGCGTCCTGAAAAAGGGCGACCGCATCAGGATGATGCATACAGGCGCAACCTACGGGGTTGACCGCATCGGTGTTTTTCGGCCCGACATGGAAGCCGTGGAGGAACTCGGCCCCGGTGAGATCGGTTTTCTCACCGCTTCGATCAAGCAGGTGCGCGATACCCGCGTGGGTGATACCATCACTCATGAAAAACGCCCCTGCGTCGAAGCCCTGCCTGGCTTCAAACCGGCCCAGCCGGTAGTTTTCTGCGGGTTGTTTCCGGTGGACAGCGCCCAGTTCGAGGATCTGCGCGACAGTATCGAAAAACTGGCGCTGAACGATGCCTCCTTTACCTATGAAATGGAAACCTCGGCGGCGCTCGGGTTCGGTTTTCGCTGTGGATTCCTGGGGCTGCTGCACCTTGAGGTCGTGCGTGACCGGATCGAACGCGAATATGATATCGAACTGATCACCACCGCGCCAAGCGTGATCTATCATGTCTACCTGAAAGACGGCAGCATGATCGAGCTGCACAACCCCGCCGACATGCCGGATCCAACCCTGATCGCCCATATCGAAGAACCGCGTATCAAGGCCACGATCCTGGTGCCGGACGAATACCTGGGCGACGTGCTGAAGCTGTGCCAGGATCGCCGCGGCATCCAGCTTGATCTTACCTATGCCGGAAACCGGGCAATGGTGATTTACGATCTGCCCCTGAACGAGGTGGTGTTCGATTTCTATGATCGGCTGAAATCAGTCACCAAGGGATATGCCAGCTTCGATTACCAGCTTGCCGGTTATCGCGAAGACAACCTCGTGAAGATGCAGATCCTGGTCAACGAAGAGCCGGTGGATGCGCTGTCCATCATGGTGCACCGCGATCGCGCCGAAACCCGAGGCCGCGCGATGGTGGAAAAGCTCAAGGAACTGATCCCCCGCCACATGTTCAAGATCCCGATCCAGGCGGCAATCGGCGGACGGATCATCGCACGCGAAACACTTTCCGCCATGCGCAAGGACGTGACAGCCAAGTGCTATGGCGGTGATATCACCCGCAAGAAGAAGCTGCTGGAAAAGCAGAAGAAGGGCAAGAAGAAGATGCGCGAATTCGGCAAGGTGTCGATCCCGCAGGAAGCCTTCATCAATGCGCTGAAGATGGATGGATAGGAAAACGCCGGCGCGGCCTTTCTCACCAGAATCAACCTGCCCGGACCGGCTGAAAATCGCCGATTGAAGCTTTCCGGCCAACAGCCTGACAGCAAAGAAACTTCCCGCTTATCCACCGGTTTTTCACAGGAAATACCGTGAAAATACAATAAGTTGTCCACCGCAGACTTTACCCCGGAAGCAATTTTCCCTTGCCCGACTCGGGCAGCCTTGCCACATTCGGGTGGCCGCAGGGTTTTTTCGGAAACCAGGCGGCGCGCAAAGGCCCCGAAGGCCGAAGCGGAGCGGGTCAAGGTTCTTTGAACCGGAACGTGAAGCGAAGGTATCGGGATGTCGGAAGACATGCGAGGGTTCGTTGAATTCTGGTGTGAGCCGACAGCCCGGAGGGGCCGGAGCAGAGTTGCATGTGATCTTCGGATCATGTGCGGCAGCGAAGGCTCTGCGGAGCCGGAGCATGCGGGCCGGAAGCCCTTCGGGGCAGAACGCTCGGGAAGGCGTCAGGATGTGCCGCAAGGCACGATGTGAAGACCGCGTCTGAGCACCTGACGTCTTTTCCCGTGCCCGCCTGCCGGATTCTGCTTCCCTCATGTCCCTTCATGCATATCCGCACGACCGACCTGACAGGGCCGGGCAATCCGCGCCTTTCCCGAACAAGACGAGACCCGACCGCCAAAGCAACCGGGCCTCGCTCAGTGTCAGTTGATGCATTACCGCGTCCATGCACCTGTGGGCACTGGATACACCGGGCGGCCATGAAGTTCAACAATATCTTGTGGCCGCGCGTAGAAATACCGCAACCAAAGCCGAAACGCACAACAAATTGTGTATTGCGATATCAGGTCGGCGGCAACACGGCTCAGCCATCGTTCTCCTGCTGTTTAAGAACTGCTTCAGCCGCGGCCACGGGTGTGGTGTCGCCCCGGACAACAGCCTCGGCCATGCGTTTCATCCGGGTCTGCATCTCGTCCTCGTGAAGCCGTGCCAGAAGCCCTTGGCGCACTTCTTCCTCGAACCAGTGGCGCATCTGTGCCACGCGACGTGCCCGCCAGTGGCTGGCGCTCCTGCGCCATTCGGCCAGCGCACGGATTTCGCTCCAGGCTTCGGCCAGTCCGGTACCGGCCTGCGCCGAAACCAGAAGCGTTTTCGGAAAACCGGGCGGATCCTCGGGCCGTTTGCGCATGAGTTTCAGCGCGCCGGCATAATCGGCTGCCGTACGCGCGGCGACAGGTTTCAGATCGCCGTCGGCCTTGTTCACGAGGATCAGGTCGGCCATTTCCATGATGCCGCGCTTCACGCCCTGAAGCTCGTCTCCTCCGGCCGGCGCCAGCAGCAGCGCAAAGATGTCACACATCCCGGCCACCACGGTTTCCGACTGCCCCACCCCCACGGTTTCGATAAGCACCACGTCAAACCCGGCGGCTTCCATCAACGCAACCACCTCGCGCGAGTGGCGGGCGACACCGCCCAGTTCGGTCTGGCTGGGGGACGGGCGGATGAAGGCATTGGGATGGCGGGCGAGACGGGGCATGCGTGTCTTGTCGCCCAGAATCGCGCCACCCGAACGCACCGAACTGGGATCAACCGCCAGTACACCCACCTTCTGGCCCTGATCTGCCAGCATCGTGCCGAAGGCCTCGATAAAGGTCGATTTCCCGGCGCCGGGAGGGCCCGACAGCCCGATCCTGAGCGCCTCGCGTCCGGTGCCGGCAAGCGCCTTCAGAAGTTCCGAAGCCCTGGCGCGATGATCGGCACGGCGGCTTTCCACCAGCGTGATCGTTCGGGCCAGCGCCCTGCGTTCGCCGGCCTTCACCCGCTCTGCAAGATCGGCGATATCGTTATTGCTGCCCAAAATGCCTGCTCCTGCCCCAAGGCTGCCCCGCATCATCTTAGGGGCAGTGCGCGGACAGCGCAAAGGCCGAATTGCATGGCTCCGGCAATCCGCAGAACGACATCGCGAAAGCCGGGTTGAAGCATGTGCCGGGGGCACGCCCCGGGGTGGGCCGGGCAGGGCTGGCCAAGTATCGGCCCATACCGGATAAAGGCATCATGACAACAGATGATCCGCCGATCGAATCTGTCCTGCCGCAGTTGCTGAAGGCGCTTCGCACCAAGGGGTGCGCGGTGCTTCAGGCCCCGCCCGGCGCTGGCAAGACAACCCATGTGCCGCTGGCGATGCTGACAGCCGGACTGCCCCCCGCTGGGCGGATCGTGATGCTCGAACCGCGCCGCCTTGCCACCCGGGCCGCAGCCGAAAGGATGGCCGAAACGCTTGGCGAAAGGGTTGGCGAGACCGTAGGCTATCGCATGCGCGGAGACAGCCGCACCTGTTCCCGCACACGCATCGAGGTGGTGACGGAAGGCATCCTCACCCGCATGATCCAGACAGACCCGGCGCTTGAGGGCATCGGCGCGGTGATCTTCGATGAATTCCACGAACGCTCCCTCAATACCGATCTCGGACTGGCACTGACGCTCGAGGCGCGTGCTGCGCTGCGCGAGGATCTTCTGCTGCTGGTGATGTCGGCCACCCTTGATGCCGCGCCGGTCGCGGCCCTGATGGGAAACGCCCCGGTGGTTACCAGCAAGGGGCGCAGCTTTCCGGTGGAAACCCGCTGGCTTGAACGGCCGCTTGCCGGAAAGGCGCATCTTGCCCCGGCGATGGCCGGTCTGGTGCGAAAGGCCTTGCACGAAAGCACGGGCGATATTCTGGCTTTCCTGCCGGGCGAAAGCGAAATCCGGCGCGTGGCCGCATTGCTGAACGATACGGCCGGGGAAATTGCCGTGCATCCGCTTCATGGCACCTTGCCCTTACGGGCACAGCGCGCCGCCATCGCCCCCGCGCCCGCCGGTCGGCGCAAGGTGGTGCTGGCCACAGCCATTGCCGAAACCTCGCTCACCATCGAGGGCGTGCGCGTGGTGGTTGACTGCGGGCGCACGCGCCGGGCCCGCCTTGATCCCGGTTCGGGAATGACGCGCCTGGTAACAGAGCGCGTGACAAGAGCCGAGGCCGAGCAAAGGCGCGGACGCGCCGGGCGGACGGCTCCGGGGCTGTGCTATCGGCTGTGGAGCCGAAACGAAGAAGGCAGCCTGCGCCCTTTCCCTCCGGCCGAGATCGAAGTGGCCGATCTTGCCGGATTCGCGCTTGAACTGGCGCAATGGGGCGCAGGCAAACCGGAAGACCTTGCCCTGCTGACCCCACCCAATCCCGGAGCGCTGGCGCAGGCACGGGCCCTGCTGGCTGAACTTGGCGCACTTGACGATGCAGGCCGGATCACCGGGCACGGCCGCACCCTGGCCGGGCTGCCGCTGCACCCGCGCCTGGGCCAGATGCTGCTGCTGGCCGGAGCCGACGCGGCACCTCTGGCCGCCCTTCTGGGGGATCGCGATCCGCTGCGCGGGGCACCGGCCGATATCTCTCTGCGCCTTGAAGCGCTTGCAGATCCGCGCGCCTTCGCCACCAGCCATCCGCACGAAATGAACCGTGCCGCGCTTGAGCGTATCCGCGTCGAAACCCGCCGGCTCGAACGCCTTGCTCCGGCAAGGCCGCCCCTGCCCGGCCTGTCAGCTGGCGGAATGGCCGCCCTTGCCTATCCCGACCGCATCGGCCTCAGACGCAAGGGCGATCAGCCGCGCTTCGTGCTTTCGGGCGGGAAAGGAGCATTTCTTGCGCCCGACGATCCACTGGCCGGCGTTCGACTGATCGTTGCCACCGACCTTGACGGAGACCAGCGCGAGGCACGCATCCGCCTTGCCGCACCGCTGAGTGAAAGCGAACTGCGCCGCGTGCACGGCAAGCGGATCGGATGGCACGAGATCTGCAAATGGTCACGCCGCGAACGGCGGGTAGTGGCCCGCCTGCAAGAGCGTTTCGGGGCCATCACTCTTGATGATCGCCACTGGCACAACGCTGCCCCCGAATCCATCGCCCGCGCCATGCTTGACGGGGTGCGCGATCTGGGCCTGCCATGGAGCGGAACTGCCCGCCGCCTGCAAGGCCGGATCATGGCGGCACGAGCCGCAGGCGCTCCGCTGCCCGATTATTCCGACGATGCCCTGATGGAAAGGCTGGAAAGCTGGCTGCTGCCATATCTGGGCACAGTCAGAACGGCGGCAGAACTGAAGGCGCTTGATCTGGTCACCCCCCTGCTGCAAGCGCTTTCATGGGAAGAACGGCAAATCCTCGACCGGAACGCACCGGCCCATTTCACCACCCCCCTCGGCAATCGTATCCCGGTGGATTATGCCACCGGCCAGCCGGCAATCGAGGTGCGTCTGCAGGAAATGTTCGGCCTTGCCGAACACCCCCGGATTGCCGGGCAGCCACTCAGGATCACCCTTCTGTCACCGGCACGGCGCCCGCTTCAGACCACCACCGATCTGCCCGGTTTCTGGGTCAGTTCCTATACCGATGTGCGAAAGGAAATGCGCGGGCGCTATCCGAAACACCCATGGCCGGAAGATCCGGCCGGCACCGCGCCAACCCTGCGCACCAGACCGCGCCGCTGACAGCCGCTGCCCCGGGCATGCCCCCGGGTGCCGGTCACACCCAGGGGCCGTGCCGATCGGTGCCGCCATCGATCCGTTCGAACCCGTGCTGGCCGAAGAAATCGCGCTGCGCCTGAACCAGATTGGCCGTTCCGCGCCCCTGGCGCAGGGTTTCGAAACAGGCAAGTGCCGCGCTCATCGCCGGCACCTGCAGTTCCTGCAGAACGGCCGATGAAACCACCCGGCGCAGACTGCCCCGGGTTTCATTCAGGCGCGCGCGCAAGGCCGGCGAGAAGATCAGCTGGTCATGGGGCATGCCCTCGCGCACCGCTACCGCGATTTCATCCAGCAGCCCCGAGCGGATGATACAGCCCGCCCGCCATATCCTGGCAACCACGGCCAGGTCCATGTCCCATTCATGGTGATCGCTTGCCGCCCGCATCAGCGAAAAGCCCTGTGCATAGCCGATGATCCGGGCCGCCAGAAGCGCCTTTTCCATGTCGGCCTCAAGGATCGCCGGGGCAAATTCCTTCTGCGGCGGAAACAGGCTTTCACCGTTCTTGCGTGCCTCTTTCATGGCCGACCATACCCGTGCATCAACCGCCGCACTGATCGCCGAGGCTGCCTGCCCCAGCTTCAGCGCCTCGATCACCGTCCAGCGACCGGTGCCCTTCTGACCGGCGCGATCCTCGATCACATCAACAATGAACTGCCCGGTTTCCGGGTCACGCGTCTGCAGCACCCTGGCGGTGATCTCGATCAGATAGGACTGCAGCGGGCCATCGTTCCACTCGGCGAACAGCTTGCCGATACTGTCGGCCGAACGCCCCTCGCCATCGCGCAGGATGCCGTAGATTTCGGCGATCATCTGCATGTCGGCATATTCGATGCCGTTATGGACCGTTTTCACGAAATGCCCCGCGCCATCCGGGCCAACCAGCGCGGCGCAGGGCTCACCATTGAAACGTGCGGCCATGGCCTTGATCACATCATGCACTTCTTCCCAGGCCCGGACGGGACCGCCGGCCATGATCGAAGGGCCGTGACGTGCACCCTCGGCCCCGCCGGAAACTCCCATGCCGATGAAATCGATGCCCTTCCCGGCAAGCTCACGGGCCCGGCGGCGGGTATCGTGGAAATCGGCATTGCCGCCGTCGATCAGGATGTCGCCTTTATCCAGATGGGGCAGAAGGGCCCTGATCTGCTCGTCAACCGCGCGGCCGGCCTTGATCATCAGGATGATGGCTCGCGGTTTTTGCAAGGTGTCAACGAAATCGGCAAGCGTCTCGCAGGGAGCCAGGTGGCCGGCCAGTTCTCCGGCACCCTCCATCAGGCTGCGGATCCGGCCGGGAGTGCGGTTGTGTACTGCCACGCGAAAGCCCTTCTCGGCGATGTTGAGTGCCAGATTGGCGCCCATCACTCCGAGCCCGATCAGCCCGATCCGCGCCTTGTTTCCAGTTTCGGCCATATCCATGCCCTCCATCCGCCTGGTCTCAGGTTACGATCATTCGCGCGCCATGCAAGCGCTCTGACGCCGGCCAGACGGCCATGCCGGACCTTCTTCCTGCCCGAAGCGCCGCAGACCGCAACAGGCCGGGGAAAGGCAAACCCTATACCCCGAAACACCAGCGCATTATCGCTTTCTGCGCGTGCAGGCGGTTTTCCGCCTCGTCGAAGATCACGGAATGCGGACCGTCCATCACCGCGCTCGTGACTTCCTCTTCGCGATGCGCGGGCAGACAATGCATGAACAGCGCGTCGGGCCCGGCCTTCGCCATCAGGCTTTCGTTCACCTGATAGGGTTTCAGAAGGTTGTGACGGCGCTGGCGGGTGGACTGGCTGTCATGCATCGAAACCCAGGTATCCGTTACCACCAGATCGGCGCCTTCCACGGCCCGCTCGGCATCGCGCTCGATCTCGACATTGACCCCCCTTGCACGCGCCAGCTCGACAAACTCGCTTTCGGGGTCAAGCTCGGACGGACCCACGAAAGTGAAATCGAAGCCGAACTGCCCGGCGGCGTGCAGGAACGAGGCACAGACATTGTTGCCGTCGCCGCACCACACCACCTTCCTGCCCGCGATCGGACCACGGTGTTCCTCAAAGGTCATCACATCGGCCATGATCTGGCAGGGATGGGTGCGGTTGGTCAGACCGTTGATCACCGGCACGTCGGAATGCTCTGCCAGTTCCAGCAGAATAGGCTCTTCGAAGGTGCGGATCATGATCATGTCGACATAGCGCGAAAGCACACGCGCCGTATCGGCAATGCTTTCGCCGTGTCCAAGCTGCAGATCGGCCCCCGAAAGAACCATGGTTTCGCCCCCCATCTGCCGCACCCCGAGATCGAAGCTGACCCGGGTGCGGGTTGATGGTTTTTCGAAGATCAGCGCTACCATCCGCCCGGCAAGGGGCTGTTCGTCATCGGCTGCCCCGCGGCTGCGGCCGGCACGCGCCTCTTTCATCGCGCGGGCCTGTTCGATCATCGCGCGCAGATCGGCCGCTTCGGTCTTGTGGATGTCCAGAAAATGATTCATCGCATCATCCTTTCGCAAGAGCCGTCGCGGCCATGTCAAGTCGCTGCACGGCCTCGGCGATTTCCTCGTCACTGATGGTCAGGGGAGGCAGAAGGCGCAGCACGTTGCCGGCCGCCGGAACCGCAAGAACCCCGGCGTCATGCCCTGCCTGCATCACATCGGTGTTGGGCACGCGGCAGACAAGCCCCAGCATCAGGCCCTGCCCGCGTATATTCTCGAACACTTCCGGGTGCGCATCCACCAGGCCTTCCAGCTTCTGACGCAGCAGCCCCGCCTTGCGGCTGACATCAGCCAGGAATTCCGGGTCCGAGACGATCTCCATCACCCTGCAGCCGATCGCACAGGCCAGCGGATTGCCGCCATAGGTGGATCCGTGCGTGCCGGGCCCCATTGCCGCAGCAGCGGCCTCGGTGGCCAGAACCGCACCAAGCGGGAAGCCGCCGCCGATCCCCTTGGCAATCATCATGATATCGGGTGCGATCCCGGACCATTCATGGGCAAAAAGACGCCCCGTGCGCCCCATGCCGCACTGCACCTCGTCAAGGATCAGAAGTGCGCCAGCCTCGTCACAGGCAGCGCGCAGCCCGCGCAGGGTATCGTCGGGAAGGGGGCGGATGCCGCCCTCGCCCTGAATCGGTTCGGCGATCACCGCCGCCACGTCGCCGACCTGCATCTCGGCCTGCAGGGCCTCAAGATCGCCGAAAGGGATCTGGGTAAAACCCGGCAGGAGCGGCGCAAAACCTTCCGCCAGCTTGGCACTTCCGGCAGCGGCGATAGCCGCCGATGACCGGCCGTGGAACGACCCTTCGAAGGCAATGATCCGGGTGCGCTCGTGCTGTTCGCCAACATGGAAATGCCGGCGCGCCATCTTCACCGCAAGTTCGCAGGCCTCGGTGCCGGAATTGGTGAAGAAACAGGTATCGGCGAAGGTAGCCGCCACCAGTTTTCCGGCCAGTTCTTCCTGTTCGGGAATGGTATAGAGATTCGACACATGCCACAGCTTGCTTCCTTGCTCGGTCAGGCGATCAACCAGCGCCGGATGCCCATGGCCAAGCGCCAGCACACCGATGCCTGCGCCCATGTCGAGGAACCGGCGCCCGTCCGTTGCTGTCAGCCAGCTGCCTTCACCCTTCACGAAGGAAAAGGGCGCGCGGTTGTAGGTGGGCAGGACGGGAGCAATCATCGCAGGGTTCCTCTGGATCAAGGCCCGCTTGGTGCCAAAGCGGTGCGGGGGTGTCAATGATGTCGGAGATCGGGAAGGGGAGTGCGCGAAGACACCGGGAAACAACAGGCACGGCCACGGCCGGACGCAGTCTTCAGCGTCGGCGCCGGGAAATCGGGATATGTGTGCATCCGGTCATGGCGTTTTCATAAGACGATACCTCCTGCTTGTGAACCCCCGATTTCGCCGGGCCTTGTGTCATGCGGAACACAACCCGGGGCGGCGACACCATGCCTGTTGCCGGAAACTTCTGCCACCTGCATGTCGGTCCGGCCGCCTTGAGGCACCGAGGCCCCGCCGACGAAGGCCATCGCCTGCACCCCGAGCACCTTGCCCCCGGCAGGAAAACCGCCGGGGCGATGACATCTTGCCGCCCTTGTATCCCGCGGCAAGGTGAATAGAATGAGAGCCGTCGAATTTCCGGACCGCCAGTTTGCGCGGCCCCCCTTTCAATCAAGGAAACAGCATGTCCTGGACCGAAGAACGCGTCGAGATCCTGAAAAAGATGTGGGCCGAGGGGCAGTCGGCCAGCCAGATCGCCAAGGAACTGGGCGGCGTCACCCGCAATGCGGTCATCGGCAAGGTGCATCGCCTTGGCCTGTCAAACCGCAGCGGCAGCAGCGGCAAGGCCGCCCCTACCGACAAGACAAAGGCCAGAACCGCCAAGACCAGGCCCACCTCCAAAACCGAGGCCGCCCGAGCCGAACCTGCCGAAGAACCGGAAGCCAGGCCCTCGGCCGCCACATCGGGATCGGCCAGGCGGCAGATCATCCCGGCCGGACAGCCTCTGCCGCCGCAGCCCTCGGCCAACGAGATCAGCCCCGAGGCGCTGGCTAATGTGCGCGAAGTCGAGAAAAAGGCAAGAAAACTTTCCCTCATGGAGCTGACCGAACGCACCTGCAAATGGCCGATCGGCGATCCGGCAACCGAAGAGTTCTGGTTCTGCGGCCTGCCTTCGCAACCGGGCAAGCCCTATTGCGAAGCCCATGTGGGCGTGGCCTTCCAGCCCATGTCAACCCGACGCGACAGACGCCGCTGAGCCGACATGCCTGCCTGCCGAATGCAAGAGAGCCTGGTCAGGCTCTGAAATCACAGATGCGCGGGGGTGGCGCGCCCGAGCCCCGCACCGGGCCTGCGCGCGCCATGCCTGGGGCCAGGATCCATTATTCCTGCATCACTGTTCCCCTGTTCGCGCGGATTTTCCGCTGGGGGACCCCTGCCCCAACCACCGCGTTTCCATCTTCAACGGCTTGTCGGATTCGCAAAATATCTCCGGGTTCTTTTCTTTGAACATGCTCCGGCTCTCGGCACTTATTATGACAAAATCACATTCCGGCCGGCCTTCCCATTTGCCCGCGCCCCGGCTATAGCCCGCCTCATGAGCCAGAACCCGCCTGAAACCCGCCCCGACATCGCGCCACGTTCACGCATCCATGCCGCAAGGCGCCCCACAGGCCGCCCCCGCCGGCCCACCATCGGCATGGTCAGCCTGGGTTGTCCCAAGGCACTGGTGGACAGCGAACGCATCCTCACCCGCCTCAGCGCCGAGGGCTATGCGATCAGCCCCGATTACGCCGGTGCCGACGCGGTCATCGTCAATACCTGCGGATTCCTCGACAGCGCCAAGGCCGAAAGCCTGGAAGCGATCGGCGAGGCGATTGCCGAAAACGGCCGGGTGATCGTCACCGGGTGCCTTGGTGCCGATCCAGCCTATATCACCGGCGCTCACCCCCGCGTGCTGGCCGTAACAGGGCCGCACCAGTATGAAGCGGTGCTGGATGCCGTGCACCAGGCCGTGCCGCCTGACCCCGACCCATTCATCGATCTGCTGCCGGCCTCGGGCGTGCGCCTGACCCCGCGCCACTACAGCTATCTGAAGATTTCCGAGGGTTGCAATCACAAGTGCCGCTTCTGCATCATCCCTCAGATGCGCGGTCGCCTGCAAAGCCGCCCCGCCCATGCGGTGATCCGCGAAGCCGAGCGGCTGGTGGAAGCGGGCGTGAAGGAACTGCTGGTGATCAGCCAGGATACTTCGGCCTATGGGGTGGATGTGAAGCATCGCGAAGAACGCGGCCACCGCAGCCATATCACCGATCTGGCACGCGATCTGGGGCAGCTCGGCACCTGGGTGCGCCTGCATTACATCTATCCCTATCCCCATGTTCGCGACCTGGTGCCGCTGATGGCCGAAGGGCTGATCCTGCCCTATCTCGACATCCCCTTCCAGCACGCCCACCCGGATGTTCTGAAACGCATGGCACGCCCCGCGGCAGCCGCGCGCACCCTTGACGAAATCGCCGCCTGGCGCAGGGTCTGTCCCGATATCACGCTGCGCTCTACCTTCATCGTGGGCTTCCCCGGCGAAACGGAAGGGGAATTTCAAACCCTGCTCGACTGGCTTGAAGAGGCCCAGCTCGACCGCGTTGGCTGTTTCAGATACGAAAACGTGGAGGGCGCGCGCTCGAACGCCCTTCCCGGCCACCTGCCCGAAGAGGTGAAACAGGAACGCTGGGAGCGTTTCATGGAAAAGGCACGGGCAATCTCGGCGCGGAAACTTGCGGCAAAGGTCGGCAGGCGGCTGGAAGCGATCGTTGACCATGTGGATGGCGAAGGGGCCACCTGCCGCACCTGGGCCGACGCCCCCGAAATCGACGGAAACCTGTTCATCGATGACGCTTTCGAAACACTGAAGCCGGGCGACATCATCACCGTCGAGGTTGACGAGGCCGGCGAATACGATCTGTGGGGGCGGCCTGTCTGATCGTTCCGGCGCAAGCGATCACCCGATCGTCATCTGACACGTTCCGGCCCGCATGCTAGGCTTGCACTGTCTGCCTTTTCCAATAGGGGCACATGCCATGCGCCTGTTCCTGATACTTGTCCTGCTTGCCGCCCTGCCCGGTGCACTCATGGCCGGGAACCGGCTCGCGGATGCGCCCTCGCCATATCTGAGCCAGCACGCAAACAACCCCGTCAACTGGTATCCGTGGGGCACGGAAGCGCTTGAAAAGGCACGGCGTGAAGGCAGGCCGGTCTTTGTTTCGGTCGGTTATTCCACCTGTTACTGGTGCCGCGTGATGGAAGAGGAAAGCTTTGCCAATCAGAAGGTTGCCGACATCCTGAACGCGCATTTCATTGCCATAAAGGTCGATCGCGAACAGCGCCCCGACCTTGATGAACGCTTCATTCTTGTCACCTCGATGCTGGCGGGAACGGCCGGCTGGCCGAACAACGTGTTCCTCACCCCCGAAGGTGAACCGTTCCACGGCGCGGGATACATGCCGCGCAAGGATTTCATGCGCCTTCTGAAAGAAACTGCCCGGCAGTGGCAAGCACGGCCCGAAACGATACGTGCCGAAGCCGCCGCAATTGCCGAAAGGCTGCGCGACTATCTGGATCAGCCCTCCGACATGCAGAAGATCTCGCAGAACGAAATCCTGGCCCTTGCCCGCACCATGCTGGACGATTTCGACAGTTTCAGCGGCGGCTTCGGCACAGCGCCCAAGTTCCCGCGGGAAATGATGCTGCTGCTGCTGCTCGACCAGGCCGAGCGCAGCGGTGATCCCGTGCTGCTTGAAGCCGCCCTGACCACCCTTGACGGCATGATCCGGGGCGGCATTCACGATCATCCGGGTGGCGGATTTCACCGCTATGCCGTTGACCCCGAATGGCATGTGCCGCATTTCGAAAAGATGCTCTACAATCAGGCCCTGATCGGCCGGGCCCTGCTGCGCGCCCATGTGCTGACCGGACGGGAAACCTATGCCCGCGCCGCCCGGCGCACGCTGGATTTCGCACTGCGCGAACTGCAAGCCGAAGAAGGCGCCTTCCATGCTGCCCTCGATGCCGGTTCTCCGGGGCCCGAGGGCCACTATTCCGAAGGTGCCTTCTATGTCTGGTCACCAGCCCGGATCAGGGCCGCCCTGTCGCCCGATCTGCCCCCTGATCTGATCGAAGCCCTGATAACCGCCTTCGGTGTCTCCGAACACGGGCTGGCCGAACTTGACGGCGAAAGCGTGCTCCACCTTCAGTCAGGCCCGGCTCAAGCCGCTGCCGAACTGGGGCTTGAGCCCGCCGCCTTCGACCGGATCCTGGAAATCCTGCGCAAGGCGCGCGAAACCCGCCCCCGCCCCCTTGTCGATGAAAAGATCATCGTGGCCTGGAACGGCGAGATGATCGCCACCCTTGCCGAGGCCGGCTGGCTTCTGGATGCCCCGGAATATACCAGGGCGGCCACCCGTGCGGCCGAATTCATCCTGAACAGGATGTGGACGCAGGAAGGGCTGCGCCGGGTGTGGTTCAACGGACAGGCCGGTATCGATGCCCAGCTTGCCGATCATGCCGCCCTTGGCCTGGCCCTGCTTGCGCTTTACGATTTCAGCGGACCGCCCGATGACGAACACGCCCGCCGCTGGCTGGCCCCTGCACGTCGGCTTGCCGATGAAATGCAGGCCCGTTTTGCCGAACCGGGGCTGCCCATGCGCATGCTGGAAACGCCCGAATCCTTCGGGCCCTTCCGTCCGCTGGACGATACCGAACTGGCCTCCGGGAATGCGCTGGCGCTGAGCTTCCTGAACCGGCTTGACCGGCGCGACGGGCAAATGCCCCCCCGTGCGCAAGCTCCGGCAACGGTGCTTTCCGGCCATGCCAGACGCCACCCGGTGCAACGCGCCGGCCTGCTTGCCGCGCTGGCCGAACAGATCGGTGGCGCCACGGGGCCGCTGCGCTATTCCCCGGGTGGCGCCGTGCGCCTTTCACTGAAACGCAACAACATCCTGCGCCTTTCGCTGCGCACCGGCTGGCACATCAACGCCCACAGACCACATGACGAGAACCTGATCGCCACCGTCGTTTCGGTGAACGGCACCCCGCTGCCGGCAAGTCATTATCCGGCACCAGTGCTGCGCAGGCCAGGCTTCAGCCCGAAGCCGCTGGCGCTCTATGAAAAGACCGTTGTCCTGCCACTGCCCCCGTTGCGGGGGGGCAACGGCGCTCCGGCCAGAATTTCGGCAACCATCCAGGCCTGCAGCGATCAGATCTGCCTGCAACCGGAAAACATCGGCTTTCTGCGCTGGTAGGCCGGGGCGATGCCCCGCTACCGCTCAAGGCGCGCCGCGGTGCGCCGAACCACCTCGATACGTGCCGCATTCGGCGGATGGGTGCCAAGAAACCTGTCGCCCGGATCGGGAATCCGCCTGAAATAGGCCGCGCCGCGCACCGGATCGAATCCTCCGCGCGCCGTGATGATGGTGCCAAGCCGGTCGGCCTCCAGTTCCAGCTCCTTCGAATAGCGCCGCACCGCCAGCGTGGCCCCGATCTGCTGGGCCGTGCGCAGACCGGTTTCATCAACGCCTGCCAGAACCCCAAGCAGCCCGCCCAGCACCGCACCGCGCACGGCCGTTTGCTGCTGGCGCGGAATGTGGCCCAGAATATGATGCGCCGCCTCATGCCCCATGACAAAGGCAAGCTCGTCGCGATTGCGGACATCCCGGATCAGGGCGCGGGTAAAACCGATTACCGGGCGCCCCCGACGATCAAGCGTCTGGAAGGCATTGGGAGGCAGGCCCGGTCGGTTGTCGAGCACGATCTGGAAATCGCAGGGAACATTGCGGGTGTTCTCGATACAGATACGCTCGGCCACCGGCTCCATCCGGCGCACCACGGCGGCAAAGTTCCGAACCGCGCTGTGCCTGTCCAGTTTCGGCGCAACCCCGGGCTGCTCTGCCGGGGGCAGACGGCCGGGGGCGGGTGCCGGCGCCGTTTCAGGAACCACGCAACCGGCAAGAGCCAGCACCAGAACAAACCAGATTACATGCAGTTTCATCTTTCGCTCCCTTTGCCGCAATCGCGCCCTCGCGCCCCTGCCGAACCTAGCAGACCCGGCAGAAAAGGCACCCCCACGACAGATGCCGGCAGAATCCTCGGGATCAGACGCATCCGGCGGGCCTTCTATTCCAGACGCCCGGCCAGACGCCGGACCGCTTCCCTGCGGGCCCGGTTCGGCGGGTGCGTGACCAGAAACCTGTTTCGCGGACTTTTCATGCGCACGAAATACTCCGCCCCCCGAACCGGATCGAATCCGGCCCTGTGGCTGATGACCGTGCCAAGCTCATCAGCCTGAAATTCGAATTGCTTCGAATACCGCAACATCGAGCGGAGCGCGCCTCGCATCTCGGCAGCATGTCTTTCCTCGGTGCTGGCCCCATGCACGGCGGCCTGCATGCCGCTCAGAAGCGCGCCTTCGCGTATCATGTCGCGCGAATGGGAAACATGGCCAAGGATGTGATGCGCCACCTCATGGCCAAGCACCAGCGCCAGTTCGTCAGCATTGCGGACATCCTGCAACAGGCTTGCCGTAAAGACAATCACCGGCCGGTCATTCCTGTCGAGCAGCTGGTAAGCGTTCGGCGGTTCATCCGGGCTGATGTCAAGCATGACATGCAGGCCGCAGTTCACACCACTCGTGCGGGCACGGCATTCGCCTTCGGCAAGGGGCACCATGCGCGTGATGACATCATGGAACCGGGCCAGAGCACCGGTCTGCTCAAGATCCTGCATCATCGCCCGGGCTTCCGCCTCCTGCCCGGGCGGCAACCTGACAACAGGATCACCGCCGGAAGCGCAGGCAGCCACGAACAGGGCCAGAAAAAGCGCAGATCTGGGCAATAGCGAATCCTTTCCGGAACTCCGGGGATATACATGTCTTTCTGCCAAAATCCCGGCACCACGGAAACCCCCGGGGCAGCATTTCCCCGCTCGGGCCAATTCCGGCCCGGCATCGCGTTCTTCATTTCCCCCTTGCATCGTCGGCGCCGCTCTCTAAGCTTGGCACCATGTTCACGATCGAACATGATTTCGACGCAACCGTCATCACCCTTGTCGATGACGGCGAATCGCCTTTGCAGGAAGACGTGGTGATCAATCTCTTTGCGAATGTGGTGACCCTCTCGCAATATGATCCGCGAAGCGACCGGGTGCAGAAGATCACCCTTTCGAACGCCCAACTGAGGGATCTGCGGGCAGCGCTTGACCTGCCGGAAGGGGCCTACAGGCTCGTCGGAGAAAACAAGCCGAAGAAATAGCCCGAAGCCGACCCCCTATCCCAGGAGAACCAGCAGCCATACCCCGCCCGCCGTGATCGCGGCCACGGCCACGGCGGCACTGCCCGCATCCTTCGCCTTTTCCGCAAGAGGGTGTCGGGCGGTTGAAATCCGGTTTACCGCTTCCTCGACTGCCGTATTCAGCAGTTCCGCCACCAGAATCATCATCCCGGAAGCAAATATCAGGGCCCGTTCGGCAGTGCTCATGGGAACAACCCATGTGAAGGCAAAGGAAATCAGATTGACTAATGTCCACTGGCGCAGTGTGGCCTCTGATTTCCAACTGGCACACCAGCCGGCAAGCGACCAGATACAATTGTTGCGGAAACGCGCGGCATGCACTCTGAGCCATTCCATCCGTTATCCCTTCAACAGGAAGACCTTGTCACGCGATGTCGCACCTCGCTGCAGTTCAAGCCGCGACTTCGCCACACCCAGAGCATGGGCCAGCAGCTTCTGAACGGCCGCCGTTGCCTTGCCGCCCTCGGGCGGCGCCGTTACCTGAACCCGCAGCGTCCCTCCGGCAAGCGCGATATGATTGCGCGATGCCCGCGGCACTACCCGCACCGCAATCTCGGCCCCCGGGCGGGCCAGATGGGCAAATGCTCCCTTGACCACCATGTCGTTCTTCCTGCATGTCTTTCTTCCACGATCAGAGGTTAGCGGAAGACCCCCTGCAAGCGCTACGGTTTTTGCCGTTCCCGCGGTTGCCGCACCCCGGCGGCCTTGCAGAAGCCCCTACAGGGGTTTGGCCGCTTGCCGGACCGAACAGGGAAAGAGCGGATCATGCCCGAGGATCAGAACGTGGATCCGGCAGTGCTGGGCTTCATGAGAACGCGCCGTTCCACCCCGTGGAACATGCTGGCAAGCCCAGCCCCCGGCAGGGAAGAAACAGCCGCACTGCTTGAAATCGCCGCACGGGTGCCCGACCACGGAATGCTGGTGCCGTGGCGTTTCATCGTGCTGGAAGGCACAGCCCCGAAGCGCCTGGGACAGATGGCGCTGGAACGCGGCAGGGCCCTTGGCATAGATCCCGAGAAATACCGCAAGACAGGCCGCGCCTTCGCCGGCGCCCCGATGATCGTTGCCGTCGTGTTCACGCCCAGACCAAGCGACAAGGCCCCCGAGTGGGAACAGCGGCTTGCCAACGGTGCGGTCTGCCTGAACCTTCTGAATGCTGCAGCAGCCGCCGGCTGGGGCGCCAACTGGCTGACGGGCTGGGCCGCCCGGGATCGCGCGTTCCTGGAAAACGGGCTTGGCCTCTCCTCCGAAGAAGACATTTCGGGCTTCATCCATATCGGCACACCTGTTTCACGCCCGGACGAACGCAAGCGTCCGGATATCGACGCCATCACCACATGGCTGAGCACGTGAAGCCATTCATCCGAACAGGCACCGGGGGCCTGCTTCCGGCGTGATCCCTCACCCTCCGGATTCACTGTCTGACAACGGCGCCGGCCCCATCCGGCCGAACCAGTCAAGATCGCGCACCGTCAGCCCCCCGTAGATGATGACCGCGGCGATGATGCACCACAAGACAACGGCGATCACCGTCACCCGCTTTGCCATGCGGCCGGCCTTGAACTCGGCCGGCGCGCCGGGCTGTGTGCCGGGCACCACATCGCCCTCGTCGCCTTGCGAACGCATGCCCAGAGGCAACAGCACGAACAGCACCATGAACCAGATCACCGAAAACAGGACAATGGCAGAGGTGATACCCATGGTCAGACTTCCTCAAGCTCGATCAGCGTGCCGTTGAAATCGCCCGGATGCAGAAACAGAACCGGCTTTCCGTGTGCGCCGATCTTCGGCTTCCCACCACCCAGAACGCGTGCTCCACGGGCCAGCAGGTGATCACGGGCGGCGATGATGTCTTTCACCTCATAGCACAGGTGATGAATGCCCCCGGCCGGATTTCGCTCCAGGAACCGCGCGATGGGGCTGTCCTTGCCAAGCGGTGTCAGAAGCTCGACCTTGGTATTGGGAAGGGTGATGAACACTACCGTGACACCGTGATCGGGCTCGTCCTGCGGCGCACCGACCGAAGCGCCGAGCATATCCTGATAGCGGCGCGCGGCCGCTTCGAGATCGGGCACGGCAATGGCAATGTGATTGAGGCGTCCGATCATCGGGACTCTCCCTGTCTGCCTGTCTGCCCACTTATGAACATATCCGCTTCGGCACACAAGCGCCACAAAGGCGCAGGTCAGCGGGTTTACCCGGCGTTAGCCAAACTGCGGTTTACTTCGATTCGAACATCATTTCCGGGGGCATGACATGGACGATCTGGAGGAACTTCTGCCACCACCCGCGCCAACGCCATCGCGCCCGTTGCTCGGGCACAGTATTCTTGTGGCCGAGGACAGCCGCCTTGCCTGCGAGGCGATCCGCCTGCTGTGCCTGCGCTCGGGGGCCAGGTTGCGCCGCGCGCATTGCCTGGCCGCGGCCTATCGTCACCTGAACCGCTATCGCCCGACAATCCTGATCGCCGATCTCGGATTGCCGGATGGTTCGGGGCTTGATCTGCTGCACGATCTGGCCCAGGCCAGACCGCGCCTGACCGTTCTGCTGGGGATGAGTGGCGATCCCATGCGCGAAACCGAGGCCATGCAGGCCGGGGCAGACGGATTTCTGGCAAAACCGATCGAAAGCCTCGCCGGCTTCCAGAAACTTCTGCTTTCACATCTGCCACCCGGCATGAAACCCGCGAAATTGCAGACCCTGACCGATGACAGGATCGTTCCCGATCCGATTGCCTATCAGGATGACATCGCTCACGCCTGCGAGATGCTGAACGGCCAGGAAGACGAACGCACGCTCGACTATCTTCTGCAGTTCACCCGTGGCGTGGCGCGCAGTGCACGTGACAAACCCCTGATCGCTGTGGCGGAAAGGCTGGCAAGGCACCGTGCCTGTGGCCGCCCTGTGGGCTCGGACCTCGCCCGCCTGGCCGGTATCCTGCATGAAAGGCTGACAGCAGGCCGCGCCATGATCTGAGCCATATGCGATGCGCGGCATCTTCATCTGCAAAAATGGCGCGGCGGCGTCCACCCCTTCGGGAATGCGGCATCCGCAGAAACGGAAATGGTCACGAATTCCTCAATTTCATCCAAATTCTGCCCCATTTCCCGGACAAGTCTGCCCGCAGGAAAGATTTCGGATGCTGTCCGGCAATCCTGCCTTCCGGTTTTCCCGGGGCAGGCAAGACCAATGTGGCGGACGCAAGGGTAAGGGTCAACGATGAAGAAAATTGTCACGTTCGCGCAGGATCGAGAGGGCAGCGCCATCGTGGACTGGATCATCCTCGGCACCGGTGCCCTGGCGCTCGGCTTTGCCATCATCGCCGCCGTAAGCCAGACATGAGCCGGCGCATTTCCCGCGATCCGCAGAATATTTCTTCGTTGTTTCCGGCAGCCATTCCTGTATTTTCTCCAACTTGCCTTGGCAACCGCCGCCCATGACATCTCCGTGCAATCATGCGTTGACCTGGTGGAGATGTTCATGCCGTTCCGGGAAACACCACGCTTCCTAAAAGTATTTCCGCCAGCCGGAACGGCGCCGGCGCCACATGGCTGATGCCGGCCTGCCTCTCCTGCCGCCGACTTCCCGGCGCTAGTCTTCCGTCACGATCCGCAGATGCAATTCACGCAACTGTTCATTGGTGGGTTCGGAAGGAGCCCCCATCATCAGATCTTCGGCGCGCTGGTTCATCGGGAACATGATCACCTCGCGGATGCTGGCCTCGTCTGCCAGCAGCATCACGATCCGGTCGATTCCCGCCGCGCAGCCGCCGTGAGGCGGAGCGCCATAATGGAAAGCCCTGACCAGCCCGCCAAAACGCCGTTCTACTTCCTTCCGATCATATCCGGCGATCTCGAAGGCCCGGAACATGATCTCGGGGCGGTGGTTGCGGATGGCGCCGGAAAGGATCTCGTAGCCGTTGCAGGTAAGATCATACTGGTAGCCCAGCACCTGAAACGGATCGCCCTCAAGCGCCTCGAGCCCGCCCTGAGGCATTGAAAAGGGGTTGTGCTCGAAGTCGATCTCGCCGGTTTCCTCATCACGTTCGTAGATCGGAAAATCGACGATCCAGGCGAAGGCAAACCGGTCTTTTTCGGTAAGGCCCAGCTCCCTGCCGATCTCGTCGCGCGCCCTGGCGGCCACACGCTCGAAGCTTTTGGGCTTGCCGCCAAGGAAGAAGGCCGCATCGCCTTTGCCAAGGCCCAGTTGCCGGCGGATGGCTTCGGTGCGCCCGGGGCCTATGTTCCGGGCCACCGGGCCGGCGCCCTCAAGCCCGTTCTCGCCCTCGCGCCAGAAGATATAGCCCATACCGGGCAGGCCTTCCTTCTGGGCAAAGGCATTCATCCGGTCGCAGAACCTGCGCGAGCCGCCGCCCTGGGCCGGAATGGCGCGGATTTCCGTGCCCTCCTGCTCCAGAAGTTTCGCAAAGATCGCAAAATCCGAGCCGCGGAAATGCTCGCTCACCACCTGCATCCTGATCGGATTCCTGAGGTCGGGCTTGTCGGTCCCATACCACAGCGCCGCATCGCGATAGGAAATCTGCGGCCAGACCCGATCCACCTTCCGGCCGCCGCCGAATTCCTCGAAAATGCCCTGGATCACCGGCTGGATCGTGTCGAATACGTCCTGCTGGGTGACAAAGCTCATTTCCATATCGAGCTGATAGAAATCGGTAGGCGAGCGATCGGCGCGCGGATCCTCATCGCGAAAACAGGGGGCGATCTGGAAATATCTGTCATAGCCTGACACCATGATCAGCTGCTTGAACAGCTGCGGAGCCTGCGGCAAGGCATAGAACTTGCCCGGATGCAGACGCGAAGGCACCAGAAAATCACGAGCGCCTTCGGGGCTGGAGGCAGTGATGATCGGCGTCTGGTATTCTCGGAAACCCTGCTCCCACATGCGCCGGCGCATGCCGGCAATCACATCGGAACGCAGTTTCATGTTTTCCTGCAGCTTGTCGCGTCGCAGATCCAGATAGCGGTATTTCAGCCGCGTTTCCTCGGGGTATTCCTGATCTCCGAACACCTGCAGGGGCAGTTCTTCGGCCTTGCCCAGAATTTCCACATCACGGATATAGACCTCGATCTCACCGGTCGGAATCCTGGGGTTGACCAGGTTTTCATCACGCGCCTTTACAGTGCCATCTATACGCACGCACCATTCGGCGCGCAGTTTCTCGACCTCGGAAAACACCGGACTGTCGTTGTCGCACAACACCTGGGTGATGCCATAGTGATCGCGCAGATCGATGAACAGCACGCCACCGTGATCCCGCACGCGGTGCACCCAGCCCGAAAGGCGCACGGTTTCGCCCACGTTCTCCTTTGTCAGTGCGGCGCAGGTATGGCTTCGATAAGGGTGCATGATCGTTCCTTCGGGTTCTGTCATTGCTGCCATCTAAGCTGTCGCGCCGATACAGCGCGCACGCTGCACAAAGTCAAGAGCATCAATCGGCCAATCCTCGCCCGCACCCCGGGGAAAATCTGGACAAGGGCTTGTTCTTCGAACAGAATATGCGAGCTTTGAAAAAGCTGCACACCGTGGCACGGTGTGCATGACAAGGCGGGTGGGAAGCTTCGGGCCATTCTGCATGCCCGTTCCCAGAGAGGCAAGACGCAAAGAAATTCGGGCAGTGCAATTCAGCGGGCCGACGCGGCCCGAAGGAGAGCAACATGTGGAACCGACTTCTGAAACATCTGGTCTCTCGCATCGTTCGCCAGGGATCCCTTGTCATCCATATGCCGGACGGCAGCACGGAAACCTTTGGTGATGGCACCGGAAAACGGATAACCCTGCGCATCAGCGATCCGGCCTTCGCCCGGCGGATGGTGCTGAACCCCGAGCTTGCCGTGGGCGAGGCCTATATGGACGGCACCCTGACAATCGACAACGATGATCTTCACGGCTTTCTCGAGCTTGCACAGAAGAACCTGGGCCGCACGGGGCCGGTTCTGTGGCTGCGCCCGCTCGAGATGCTGCGCAAGGCAGGGCGCCGCCTGGCCCAGTTCAACCCGATTCCGCGCGCCAGGCGCAATGTGGCGCATCATTACGATCTTTCCGAAGAGCTCTATGATCTGTTCCTCGACGAGGACAAGCAGTATTCCTGCGCCTACTGGATGCATGAGGATGACACGCTCGAACAGGCACAGCAGCACAAGAAAAACCTGATCGCGCGCAAGCTTCTGCTGCAGCCCGGCATGAAGGTTCTCGATATCGGCTGCGGCTGGGGTGGCCTGACCCTGACGCTGGCGCGCGACCACGGCGCCGATGTTCTGGGCATTACCCTTTCGCAGGAGCAGCTGAAAGTCGCACGCGCACGCGCCGCAGATGCCGGCCTGCAGGATCGTGTGCGCTTCGAACTCATGGACTACCGAAATGTCGATGAAAGCTTCGACAGGATCGTTTCCGTAGGCATGTTCGAACATGTGGGTGTGCCCCATTACGGCACCTTCTTTGCCCGTATCCGCAATATGCTGAACGAAGACGGCGTGGCCCTGCTGCACACCATCGGCCGCATGGACGCTCCCACCAGCACAAGCCCGTGGCTGGCCAGATACATCTTTCCCGGGGGCTATACCCCGGCCCTGTCGGAAGTGATGCAGGCAATCGAGAAGGAAAGGCTCTACACGACCGACATCGAGGTCTGGCGCCTGCACTATGCCAGAACGCTTAACGAGTGGCACCGCCGCTTCATGCAGAACATCGACAAGGTGCGCGCAATCTATGACGAACGCTTCTGCCGCATGTGGCGTTATTACCTGGTGTCGGCCGAGCAATCCTTTCGTCATTACAAGCAGGTGGTGTTCCAGGTGCAGCTCGCACGCAGGCAGGATGCGGTTCCGCTGACACGCGACTATCTGTTCACCGGCAACGACGGCGTGCACATGCACCAGGCCGCGGAATAGCCGCTGCGGCCATGGCCTCAGAACGGCCGCTCCACGTTGCCGGCATGAAAATAAAGCCCCATGCCGAAGGCGAACAGTATCCAGCCGGCAAGCGTATGCAGCAGAAAGGCCAGGGCAAAACTGCGTCGCACCTCGAAGGCCCAGGCAAACACCAGCCCGCCGGCAAAGGTCAGCGCTGCCACGACCCAGCTCCAGTACATCAGATGCGCCAGCGCGAAAAGTGCCGCATTGAGCACCAGCGCCATGCGCCCCGGCGGCAGGATCGTGCCGTAACGACGGAAGAACAGGATTCGAAAGATGATTTCCTGCGGCAAGGCCGAGAACCAGGGATAGAGCAGAACGATCATCGCCATCAGCGCCGGCCGTTCACGGAGCAGAACGAACAACGCATCGGGATGACGGAATTCAAGGATTGCCCAGGAAAGTGCAGCCGTCGCGGCAGAAAACCCCAGGACAAGGCCCCATATGTGCACGGAACGCAAGGCCTGAAGGCCCGTCAGCAGTTCACGCCAGCGAAAGCCGGGCGTCAGCTGCAACAGCAGAAGCGCCACCACCATGGTGGCAAAAAGCGCCGGAAACATCCACATGGGTGGCAGGAAAAGCGCCATCGCAAGCGGTGCCAGCACATAAAGCACCGCAAACTCGGCCCGCAACCGGACGTGCCGGAGGCTGCGGATGAAACCCGAAAATACTGTTGACTTGCGATCCCTTGCGTTAAGATTGTCAGAACCCATCCTTCACACCGCGCACTTGCCCGCTTCCGTTCCTGTCAGGTTTTCCCAACATGTCGCGTTCCGTTGTAATTGCCTTGCTGGTCATCACCATGGTTGCAGGCGTGATCACGAGTATCGTTCCCGAATTTCCTTCCGAAGACCTGCGGGCCAGCTGGCTGGCCGGCGTATTCTTCGAAAGCGGTCGCCTCGATCAGATATATCCGGCAGATACCGAAGCCTATACCATGCTGCCACCTTCGGAATGGGTGCATTACATGCGTGCGCGGAACCGGAACGGCGACATCTTTCCCTTCATCTACCCCCCGCTCTGGGCCGCAGTATTCGCCTGGCTTGGAAAACTGACCGACTTTTCGACAATCGCCGCAATTGCCGGCTTTATCAACACGCTCCTGCTGGGCGGCATGATCCTGCTGGCCTGGAAGGCATCCGCCAGCCGCATGTCGCCTGTCGGCTTCACCATGGTCGGGCTGCTTGTCCTGATCCTTACCACGATAGGAAGCGTGGGGCTTCTGCAGAACCAGCTCCAGATTCTTGTTGGCTTCCTGATGGTGTTGGCGATCGAACGCACCCGCAGCGGCGCCGAGATCGCCGCCGGGACGGCCCTGGCGCTGGCGGCCGCGATCAAGGCCTATCCGGCGGCATTTGCCCTTTTGTGGCTGGCCAGCGGCCACCGCCGTGCCTTCATCGCATTCCTCGTGAGCGGGGGAATGCTGGCGCTGACCTCGGTTGCCGTTGCCGGCTGGCCCCTGCACCAGGAATTTCTGCATCAACTGGCGCTGATCAAGAAAACCGTCATTCTTACCAAGTTCTCGTACTCCATCGACCCGGCGATCGGGCAATTGTTCTTCGCAGACGATCTCCGGCTGATCCCAAGCCTTTCAAACACGGAAGATGCAGAAGATCCCGTAGGCTGGTTCATCATCCTCAAGCATCCGCTGTGGAACCTGATATCTTCGCTCCTGATGGTGCTGGTGATCGTTGTCGTCGCCCTGGCGATGCGCCGCCGGAACATAGGCAACATCTGGCTTCTGTGGCCTCTGGCCTTCGTGCTTTTCGCCCTGCTCAGCCCGATCAGCTGGGGATATCATTACCTTCCGGCCGTCGCATTTGCACCCGTTCTCATGACGCGTTTCGGAACGGCCCGGGGCGGTATGCTTCTGGCATTGTTGTTCCTGCCCGAATTCATCCTGCTGATCGATCTCTACAAGCCCGCCGGCCCCATCAGCCACCCGGCGCAGCTTGCCGGCACAATGGCAATGGCAGGATATGCATTCGCTCTTGGCATGGCCGCAGGCGGGGCAGGAACCGCACCTTGCAGACAGGCGCAACCAGCCGGAGAGAAGCGCCGATGACAAGGGGGTTGCACATGCGCGCCTGCTGTCTATAACCACGGCAATTTGCGCATACCGGGGTCATCTCATGCCGAAACGAACCGATATATCTTCGATCATGATCATTGGCGCGGGGCCGATCATCATTGGCCAGGCCTGCGAATTCGACTATTCCGGCGCTCAGGCCTGCAAGGCCCTGCGCGAGGAAGGCTATCGGGTGATCCTTGTCAATTCCAACCCGGCCACCATCATGACAGATCCGGGCCTGGCCGATGCCACCTATATCGAACCCGTCACCCCCGAGATCGTGGCCAGGATCATCGAACGCGAACGCCCCGATGCCCTGCTGCCCACCATGGGCGGACAGACCGGGCTCAACACCGCACTGGCGCTTGATGACATGGGCGTGCTCGAAAAATTCGGCGTCGAGCTGATCGGCGCCAACCGCAAGGCCATCGAGATGGCCGAAGACCGCAAGCTGTTTCGCGAGGCAATGGAACGGATCGGCCTTGAAAACCCCCGTGCCACCATTGCCAGCTCGATGGAAGAGGCCATGGCCGCAATCGAGCATGTGGGTCTGCCCGCCATCATCCGCCCCGCCTTCACCCTTGGCGGCACCGGTGGCGGCGTGGCCTACAACCGCGAAGATTTCATCCACATCTGCCAGACCGGCCTTGATGCCAGCCCCGTCAATCAGATCCTGATCGACGAAAGCCTGCTGGGCTGGAAGGAATACGAAATGGAAGTGGTGCGTGATGCCGCCGACAACGCGATCATCGTCTGCTCGATCGAGAATGTCGATCCCATGGGCGTGCATACGGGCGACAGCATCACCGTGGCACCGGCGCTGACGCTGACCGACAAGGAATACCAGATGATGCGCTCAGCCTCGATCGCGGTCTTGCGCGAAATCGGGGTGGAAACCGGTGGCTCGAACGTGCAATGGGCCATCAATCCGGCCGACGGGCGCATGGTGGTGATCGAAATGAACCCGCGCGTTTCGCGCTCATCCGCGCTGGCCTCGAAGGCCACCGGTTTTCCCATTGCCAAGATCGCCGCCAAGCTGGCCGTGGGCTATACGCTCGACGAACTTGACAACGACATCACCCGTGTGACGCCCGCCAGCTTCGAACCCTCGATCGACTATGTGGTCACGAAGATCCCCCGCTTTGCCTTCGAGAAATTCCCCGGTGCCGAGCCGGTGCTTTCCACCGCCATGAAATCGGTGGGCGAAGCCATGGCGATCGGACGTTCGATTCACGAAAGCATGCAAAAGGCGCTGGCCAGCATGGAAACCGGCCTTGCCGGCTTCGACGAGGTGGAAATCGAAGGCGCGCCCGAGAAATCCGCCGTGATCAGGGCGCTTTCCGTGCAGTCTCCTGACCGGCTGCGGGTAATCGCCCAGGCGATGCGCCACGGGCTTTCGGACACGGAAATCCACGATGTCACGAAATATGATCCCTGGTTCCTGTCCCGCATCCGCGAGATCGTGGAAACCGAGGAAGAAATACGCTCCAAGGGGCTGCCGCGGGATGAAGCCGGCCTCAGGGCGCTGAAAATGCTTGGCTTCACCGATGCCCGGCTCGCCAGACTTGCCGGCATGCGTGAAGCCGAGGTGCGCGCGGCCCGCCTTGCCGTCGGAATCACGGCCAGCTTCAAGCGGATCGATACCTGCGCCGCCGAGTTCGAAGCCCAGACACCCTATATGTATTCCACCTACGAAACCCCCGCCATGGGCGAGGCAGAATGCGAGGCCCGCCCGAGCGACAGGAAAAAGGTGGTGATCCTGGGGGGCGGCCCCAACCGCATCGGCCAGGGGATCGAGTTTGACTACTGCTGCTGCCACGCCTGTTTCGCCCTGTCCGATCGGGGTTATGAAACCATCATGATCAACTGCAACCCGGAAACGGTAAGCACTGATTACGATACCTCCGACCGCCTCTATTTCGAACCTCTGACCTTCGAACATGTGATGGAGGTTCTGCGCGCCGAACAGGAAAAGGGCACGTTGCACGGCGTCATCGTGCAGTTCGGCGGCCAGACGCCGCTGAAACTGGCAAATGCCCTGCACGAAGCCGGCATCCCGATCCTGGGCACCAGCCCCGATGCAATCGACCTGGCGGAAGATCGCGAACGCTTTCAGGAACTGGTGAACAGGCTGGGCCTGAAACAGCCGAAGAATGCCATCGCCTCCACCGCCGAAGAAGCGCTTGCCGCTGCCGGGGAAATCGGCTTTCCGCTGGTAATCCGGCCTTCCTATGTGCTGGGCGGGCGCGCCATGGAAATCGTGCGCGACATGCCCCAGCTCGAACGCTACATCCGCGAAGCGGTTGTGGTGTCCGGCGACAGCCCGGTGCTGCTCGACAGCTATCTTGCCGGGGCCATCGAAATGGATGTGGATGCCCTGTGCGACGGCACCGATGTACATGTGGCCGGCATCATGCAGCATATCGAAGAGGCCGGCGTGCATTCGGGCGACAGCGCCTGCAGCCTGCCGCCCTATTCACTGCCCCGCGAGATCATCGAAGAAGTGAAACGCCAGACCCGCGAGCTGGCGCTTGCCCTCAATGTGGTAGGGTTGATGAACGTGCAATTCGCGGTGAAGAACGAAGATATCTACCTGATCGAGGTCAACCCCCGCGCCTCACGCACCGTGCCCTTCGTGGCCAAGGCCACCGACAGCGCCATCGCTTCGATCGCCGCACGGCTGATGGCCGGCGAAAAACTGACCGGCTTTCCCCAGCGCCCCCCCTATCCCGAAGGCGCCGGCCCCGACGATACCCTGCCCTTTGGCGATCCGATGACACTGGCCGATCCAGACATGCCCTGGTTTTCGGTGAAAGAAGCCGTGCTGCCCTTCAACCGCTTCCCCGGCGTTGACACCATCCTCGGCCCCGAGATGCGCTCGACCGGAGAGGTGATGGGATGGGACCGCTCGTTCCCCATTGCCTTCCTCAAGGCACAGTGGGGTGCGGGTGTGGATCTGCCGGGCAAGGGCAACGTGTTCATTTCGATCAAGGATGCCGACAAGACCGGGCAGATGCGCGAGGCCGCGCGGATCCTGAAGAATCTCGGGTTCAGCATCATCGCTACTCGGGGAACCGCGGCCTGGCTGCAGGAAAACGGAATCGAATGCCAGGTGGTGAACAAGGTCTATGAAGGGCGCCCCGACATCGTTGACATGCTGAAGGACGGCCGGATCGCGCTGGTGATGAACACCACCGAGGGCGCCCAGGCCATCGAGGACAGCCGCGACATCCGCGCCATCGCCCTCAGCGAAAGGATCCCCTATTACACCACCGCCGCCGCCAGCCATGCCGCGGCCCAGGCGATCAGGGCCCGGGAAGAGGGAGACGTGGGCGTGCGCCCGCTTCAGGGATGATGCTGGCGGCAATGCGGCACTGTTCTTCCCATGACATTCAAGAAGATCATGAACATTCCGGACCTTGCCGAAAGACCGGGGTTGATCTAGCTTCCGGATCGTCAGCAACGGGAGAATCCGGCCAATGCCTTCTGCGTTGACCGGTGCCGAAGGAGCAACCGCCCCGGTAAACTCTCAGGCCGCAGGACCGTGCTGAGGTAAAAGCTCTGGAGAGAGGTGCGCCTGCCGCATCCGCCGAAGGGATAACGATCTCAGGCAAAAGGACAGAGGGGGCGCCATGTGCCGGCCGATCTGCCGGTGTCTGATGCCGGAATTTCCGGCCTGCATGAGGGGGCGCACCCGTGACGGAACTGAAGCGAACCGATCTCTTTGATCTCCACCACGAACTGGGCGCAAGAATGGTGCCCTTCGCCGGTTACGAAATGCCCGTGCAATACCCCGCCGGGGTAATGAGGGAGCACCGCCACACCCGTGAAAAAGCCGGGCTTTTCGATGTAGGGCACATGGGCCAGATCATCCTGAAGCCACGCTCGGGGCATCTTGAGGATGCGGCTGCCGCGCTCGAACGTGTGGTGCCCGTCTCGGTACTGGGGCTGAAGGAAGGCCGCCAGCGCTATGGCTTCTTCACCAATGACGACGGCGGCATTCTTGATGACCTGATGTTCGCAAATCGGGGCGATCACCTGTTTCTGGTGGTCAATGCCGCCAACAAGCAGGCCGATCTGGCCCACCTGCTGACGCATCTGGGCGATGAATGCGAAATCGAAATGGTTGAAAAGCGCGCTCTGATCGCCCTTCAGGGGCCAGAGGCCGAAACCGCACTGGCGAGGATCGCATCAGACGTTGCGTCCATGCGCTTCATGGACGTGGCCGTGATCTCCTCGGATTTCGGCGAACTGTGGATCTCGCGTTCGGGCTATACGGGCGAGGACGGCTTCGAGATATCGGTCGAAGGCCCCCGCGCCGCAGATCTGGCCCGGGCATTGCTGGCCGATCCCGCCGTGGCCCCGATCGGCCTTGGTGCGCGTGACAGCCTGCGCCTCGAAGCCGGACTGTGCCTGCACGGACATGACATCGATGCAACCACCTCGCCGGTCGAGGCGAGCCTCGAATGGGCTATCCAGAAAGTGCGCCGCAAGGGAGGCGCGCGGGAGGGCGGCTTCCCCGGCGCGACGCGCATTCTGGGCGAAATTGAAAATGGCGCGCCCCGCCGGCGTGTCGGGATCCTGCCCGAAGGGCGCGCACCGATGCGCGAGGGCACGCCACTGTTTGCCGAAACAGACGGCAATACACCGATCGGCCATGTCACTTCTGGCGGTTTCGGCCCTTCGCTCGGGCGGCCCCTGGCAATGGGTTACGTGCCCGCGGAACTTGCCCGCGAAGGCATCCGCCTTTTCGGCGAAGTGCGCTCCAGGCGTCTGCCCGCCACCATCACCGGCCTGCCCTTCAGGGCTGCCACATACAAACGCTGACAAGGGAAAAGAAGCGATGAAATATACCGAAGAGCATGAATGGCTGCGGCCCGAGGGCGATAGCGTGGTTGTCGGCATCACCAGACATGCAGCCGAGCAACTGGGCGATGTGGTGTTCGTGGAACTGCCCGAGCCGGGCACCACGATCAGCAAGGATGACGAGGTTGCAGTGATCGAAAGCGTCAAGGCCGCCTCCGACATTCTGGCGCCGATGGATGGCGAGATCGTCGAAGTGAACGAAGCGATCGTTGAAGAGCCCGGGAAGGTGAACGACGATCCCGAGGGGGAAGCCTGGTTCTTCCGGATGAAGCCGGCCGACATGTCGGCCCTCGACGATTTCATGGATGAAGCCGCCTACAGGGAATTCATCGGCTGAGCCCGCAGGCCCGCCCCGCCGTGGCGGGCCGCATTCGCACAAGGGGAACCAGAAGATGCCTTTCGAGCCTACCGATTATCTGCCCTACGATTTCGCCAACCGGCGCCACATCGGCCCCTCGCCCGAGGAAATGAAGGAAATGCTGGCTGCCATCGGCGCGGAAACCCTCGATCAACTGATTGACGAAACCATCCCCCCGGGCATCCGCCAGAAAGAGCCACTGGATTTCGGAAAACCGAAATCCGAGCGCGAACTCCTGTGGTATGTGCGCCAGGTTGCACGCAAGAACCGGGTGATGACCTCGATGATCGGGCAGGGCTTCTATGGCACCGTCACACCACCCGCGATCCAGCGCAACATCCTTGAAAATCCGGCATGGTATACGGCCTATACCCCCTATCAGCCGGAAATCTCGCAAGGGCGGCTCGAAGCGCTTCTGAACTATCAGACGATGATCGCCGATCTCACCGGACTCGAAATCGCCAATGCTTCGCTGCTTGACGAGGCCTCTGCCGCCGCCGAGGCCATGACGATGGCCCGCCGCGTGGCAAAATCGAAGGCCCCGGCCTTCTTCATCGACAAAAACTGCCACCCCCAGAACATCGCGGTAATGAAAACCCGCGCCGCTCCCCTGGGGATCAAGGTGCTTGTGGGTGCCCCGGAGGATCTGCAGGCCGACAAGGTGTTTGCCGCTATCTTCCAGTATCCGGGCACCTATGGCCACCTGCACGACTTCACCCCGCAGATCGAAGCCCTGCACGATGCGCGGGGCATCGCCATCATGATCGCCGATCCGCTGGCGCTGACGCTTCTGAAGGAACCCGGCGCCATGGGCGCCGATATTGCTGTGGGCTCTACCCAGCGTTTCGGCGTGCCCATGGGCTATGGCGGGCCGCACGCGGCCTACATGGCCTGCCGCGAAGCCCACAAGCGCGCCATGCCGGGGCGGCTTGTGGGGGTGTCGGTAGATGCGCGCGGCAACCCGGCCTATCGCCTGGCCCTGCAGACCCGCGAACAGCATATCAGGCGCGAAAAGGCCACATCGAATGTCTGCACCGCGCAGGCGCTGCTGGCCGTAATGGCCTCGTTCTATGCGGTGTTCCACGGGCCCGAGGGGCTGAAGGCCATCGCCCAGCGCATCCACCGCAAGACAAGCCGCTTCGTGCGGGTGCTTGAAGAAGCGGGCTACAAGGTGGAGCCCGAACATTTCTTCGACACCGTCACCGTTGATGTGGGACCGATGCAGGGGGTGATCCTGAAGGCCGCGGTGGAACAGCGGATCAACCTGCGCAAGATCGGCGATACCAGGGTGGGAATCTCGATCGACGAAACGACCCGCTCCTATACGCTGGTGCGGTTGTGGCGGGCCTTCGGGCTTGAGCGTGCGGACGAGGATTTCGCCACCGCATACCGGATTCCCGAATCGCTGATCCGCACAAGCGAATATCTTGCCCATCCGGTCTTTCACATGAACCGCGCCGAAACCGAGATGATGCGCTACATGCGCCGCCTGTCGGACCGCGACCTGGCGCTTGATCGCGCCATGATTCCGCTTGGCTCCTGCACGATGAAGCTTAACGCCGCAGCCGAGATGATGCCCCTTACCTGGCCCGAGTTTGCCAATATCCATCCTTTCGCCCCGGCCGATCAGGTGCAGGGCTTTACCGAAATGATCGCGGATCTCTCGCAGAAGCTCTGCGCGATTACCGGCTATGACGCCATGTCGATGCAACCCAATTCGGGGGCGCAGGGCGAATACGCGGGCCTTCTGACCATTGCCGCATATCACCGCGACCGCGGCGAAGGCCACCGCAACATCTGCCTCATCCCCGTTTCCGCCCATGGCACCAATCCGGCAAGCGCCCAGATGGCGGGGATGAAGGTAGTGGTGGTGAAATCCACCGAAACCGGCGATATCGACGTAAAGGATTTTCGTGCCAAGGCCGAAGCGGCGGGCGACAACCTCGCCGCCTGCATGATCACCTATCCTTCCACCCACGGGGTATTCGAAGAAACCGTGTGCGAGATCTGCGACATCACTCACCAGTATGGCGGACAGGTCTATATCGACGGCGCCAACCTGAATGCCATGGTAGGCCTTGTGAAACTGGGCGAGATCGGCGGCGACGTGAGCCACCTCAACCTGCACAAGACCTTCGCCATTCCGCATGGTGGAGGCGGCCCCGGCATGGGGCCGATCGGAGTGAAGAAACATCTGGCGCCCTACCTGCCCGGCCACCCGGAAACCGGCGGGCGCGAAGGCCCGGTTGCGGCGGCCCCTTTCGGCTCGGCCTCGATCCTGGTGATCAGCTGGGCCTATATCCTGATGATGGGTGGCGCAGGGCTGACACAGGCTTCGAAGGTTGCGATCCTGAACGGAAACTATATTGCCAGAAGGCTGGAGAATGCCTACGACATCCTGTTCAGGGGCAAGAACGGACGGGTGGCCCATGAGTGCATTCTCGATACCCGCCCCTTCGCCGAAAGCGCCGGTATCACCGTTGACGATATCGCCAAACGACTGATCGACAACGGCTTTCACGCCCCAACCATGAGTTGGCCCGTAGCCGGAACCCTGATGGTAGAGCCCACCGAAAGCGAAACCAAGGCCGAGCTTGACCGTTTCATCACGGCAATGCTTTCAATCCGCGAGGAAATCCGCGAGATCGAGGAAGGCCGGATCGACGCCCGGAACAATCCTCTGAAACACGCGCCGCACACGGTAAACGACCTGGTGGCGGAATGGGAGCGCCCCTATTCCCGCGAACAGGCCTGTTTCCCGCCCGGGGCCTTCCGGATCGACAAATACTGGCCCCCGGTCGGCCGGATCGACAACGCCTGGGGCGATCGCCATCTGGTGTGCACCTGCCCACCGGTGGAAGACCATGGCGAAGCGGCACGGCAATCATGATCCGCGCCTTTGTGGCCCTGCCCCTGCCCGAAACGCTGAAAGACACGCTGGAAGCCCTGCAGGCGGGGCTTCCGGCGGGGCGCGCTTCAGCGCGCGAAACCCTTCACCTGACACTTGCCTTCGCGGGCGAACACCTGCCCGAAACCATCGAGGCACTGCACGAGGAACTGGGCGCTATCCAGGCCCCGGCCTTTGAAGTCAACCTGTGCGGACTTGGCACCTTCGGCAAGGGAAGCCCGAAACTGCTCTATGCAGATGTAAGGAAAAACCCCACGCTGGAAGCACTGAGCAGACAGGTGAAATCGGCCATACGCCGTGCCGGGATCACACCATCCGGCGAACGCTACCGCCCCCATGTCACGCTGGCGCGCTTTCGCCGCCCGCCCGGCCCCGAGGCCGAAGCGCGGCTTGCCGGTTTCATCTCCGCACATGCCGGCCTTGCCCTTCCGCCCTTCCGTGCCGATGCCTTTGCCCTTTACCGATCCACCCTGCGCCCCGGCACAAGCCCGCTTCACGAAGCGCTTGCCAGCTACCCGCTGATCGCACCACCTGCCCCTTGACAATCCGCCCCCAAAATCCGATCTAGCGCGTGACATGGGGCCGTAGCTCAGTTGGGAGAGCGCGTCGTTCGCAATGACGAGGTCAGGGGTTCGATTCCCCTCGGCTCCACCAGGCCCTCAGAATGCTTCGAAGGCCAGCCCGGCGCTGCGATTTCAGCGCCCGTGGCTGCGGTCATACCCGTTCGGAAGCGGCGGTTCCCAACCCTGCAAGGCTCCTTCGGGCGGGGCGAACACCTCGACCAGCAGCGGGTGACAGGCGGCAGCATCGCTTGAATGCACAGCCGAACAATCACCGCCAGGGCAAGCACTGAGCGCACCCAGCAGATCGATCTCGGCAAAAAATTCCAGATAGTCTCCGGGCCGCACCGGACTGGCCTTCATGAAATACTGTCCGGTATCCCGGGTGAAACCGGTGCACATGAAGACATTGAGAACGTCATGCACATGCGTCTCGGCCACATGCAGGGGCAACCCCAGGTGATCACCGAGAGCGCGCGTCAGATTCGAGTGGCAGCAATGGTGATACTGATACTGGCGGCCTGACAGAAGGTTGGCGGTATAGGGATCACAGCGTGTGCCGATCACATCATGCACCGCGCCGCCATGTTCATCAATTCCATACCAGGCAAGCGTGTCGTCCAGGATCGTGGCCATGGGGCGCAGATGCGGGAATGTGCTCCACATGCGGGCACCGATACCAAGGTGGCTGCCATGCAGGGCGCGGGTCTTGCCACTGTAGAATCGTTCCGACAGATCATGCAGGTACCACAGGTTCAGATCACCCACCTGCGGGCCCTCGACAGACGTGATACGGAAGAAATGCCCGGCCGGCACCTCGAAACAGCACGCCGCGCGCGGGGGGATGCGCAATGCAGCGGTTTGCACCGCCTGTGCCCTGGCGCGCCGGTAAAGCGCAAGATCCGGTTGCTGCAGGCTCTCGGAAGGATAGCAGATCACAGGTGCCACAGCACGGCGGGCCCCGGCATCATCAGGTGGCACGGACATCTTCACCCCCGTTTTCGCCTCCCCCCTTGGCAGTCCTTAAAGCTTGCGTTCAACCATCATCTTCTTGATTTCGGCGATGGCCTTGGCGGGATTGAGACCCTTGGGGCAGGTATTGGTGCAGTTCATGATGGTGTGGCAACGGTAAAGCTTGAAGGGATCCTCAAGCTGGTCCAGACGCTCGCCGGTCGCTTCATCGCGCGAATCGATCATCCAGCGATAGGCATGCAGAAGCGTGGCCGGACCAAGATAGCGATCGCCGTTCCACCAGTAGCTGGGGCAGGAGGTGGAGCAGCTTGCGCACATCACGCATTCGTAAAGGCCGTCAAGCTTCTTGCGGTCTTCGATCGACTGACGCCATTCGCGCTCGGGCTCGGGGGTTCTGGTTTCAAGCCACGGCATGATGCTGGCATGCTGAGCATAGAAATGGGCAAGATCCGGGACAAGATCGCGCACCACTTCCATATGTGGCAGGGGGTAAATGGCAATATCGCCATCGTATTCATCCATGCCACGGATACAGGCAAGCGTGTTGGTGCCGCCGATGTTCATGGCACATGAGCCGCAGATTCCCTCACGGCAGGAGCGACGGAACGACAGCGTGGGATCGATCCTGTTCTTGATCCAGATCAGGGCATCCAGAATCATCGGTCCGCAATCGTCGGTATCCACGAAATAGGTATCGACACGGGGATTTTCCCCATCATCCGGGCTCCAGCGATAGATGCGGAAGGTGCGCAGGTTCTTCGCGCCTTCCGGGCGCGGCCATGTCCTGCCGGTGCGGATGCGGCTGTTCTTGGGGAGCGTGAATTCGACCATCTGACTTCTCCCTCAGTAAACACGTTTCTTGGGGGCGATCCTGGCCGGATCGATGCCGCCCCTTTCGGGCGGGGTCAGCGGCTCGGTATGAACGTGACGATAGGAAAGAGCAACCTTGCCCGTCTCGTCCACCCGGGCAATGGTGTGCTTTCGCCAACGCTTGTCATCACGCTCGGGGTAATCCTCGCGAGCATGGGCGCCGCGGCTCTCTTTCCGGGCCTCGGCGCTATAGACGGTGGTAATTGCATTGGCCATCAGGTTCTGAAGTTCAAGCGTTTCCATCAAATCGGTGTTCCATACCAGCGAACGATCGGAAACCCCGAGGTTCTCCATGTCCTCCCACAGGGCTGAAATCCGCTTGCAACCCTGCTTCAGGGTCTGCGCCGTGCGGAATACGGCGGCATCCTCCTGCATGGTCCGCTGCATGCGCAGACGCGCTTCGGCTGTCGGCAGATCTCCGTCCATGTGGCGGATGCGGTCGAAACGGTCCATGATGCGTTCCACAGCGGCATCCGGCCCCCTGGGCACCTCGCTTTCTCGGTCAACCACCTTGCCGGCCCGTATCGAAGCGGCGCGCCCAAGCACCACGAGATCGATCAGCGAGTTCGAGCCAAGCCGGTTGGCCCCGTGCAGCGAGGCACTCGCAGCCTCGCCCACGGCCATCAGGCCCGGCACCACGGCATCGGGGTCATCCCCGGTGGGGTTCAGGACCTCGCCCCAGTAATTGGTGGGAATGCCGCCCATGTTGTAATGCGCTGTGGGGATCACCGGTATCGGCTGTCTGGTCACATCCACACCCGCGAAGATACGTGCGCTTTCGGCGATACCGGGCAGACGCTCGTGAATCACCTCGGGCGGCAGATGGCTGAGGTTCAGGTGAATGTGATCCTTCAGCGGCCCCACGCCACGGCCCTCACGGATTTCAAGCGTCATGCAACGGCTGACCACATCGCGCGAGGCAAGATCCTTGTAGGTGGGGGCATAGCGCTCCATGAAACGCTCACCCTCGCTGTTGGTGAGATAGCCGCCCTCGCCACGCACTCCTTCGGTGATCAGCACACCGGCGCCGTAAACGCCGGTGGGGTGGAACTGCACGAATTCCTGATCCTGCATCGGCAGGCCGGCGCGGGTAACCATGCCCCCGCCATCGCCCGTGCAGGTATGGGCGGAGGTAGCGCTGAAATAGGTGCGCCCGGCACCGCCGGTGGCCAGTACCACCATCTTGGCATTGAAACGGTGGATGGTGCCGTCATCAAGCTTCCAGGCCATCAGGCCGGTGCAGGCGCCATCATCCGACATGATCAGATCAAGCGCGAAATACTCGATGTAGAACACCGCCCTTTCCTTCAGCGAACGGCCATAGAGCGTGTGCAGCATGGCATGGCCGGTACGGTCGGCCGCCGCACAGGTGCGCTGCACGGGCGGGCCCTCGCCGAATTCGGTGGTATGGCCGCCGAAAGGACGCTGATAGATCTTGCCCTCTTCGGTGCGCGAAAACGGCACGCCGTAATGTTCGAGCTCGATCACCGCCTGCGGAGCATGGCGGGTCACGTATTCGATGGTATCGTTATCGCCCAGCCAGTCGGATCCCTTCACCGTGTCATACATGTGCCACTGCCAGTTGTCGGGCCCCATGTTGCCAAGCGAGGCCGCAATGCCCCCCTGTGCGGCCACGGTATGCGAACGGGTCGGGAACACCTTGCTTATGCAGGCCGTACGCAGGCCTTGTTCGGCCATCCCCAGCGTGGCCCGCAGGCCGGCGCCGCCGGCGCCGACAACCACAACGTCATATTCGTGCTCGATGATCTCGTAGGCTGCCATGTTTCGTTCCTCAGGCACCGAAGGCGATTTTTGCGATGGCGAAAACGCCGCCGATGGCAACGGCGACGGAAAGCAGGCTGTTGGCCACAAGCGCGGCGGTACGAACGGGTTTCGAATGCACGTAGTCCTCGATCACCACCTGCAGGCCAAGCCGCAGATGCCACATGGACGTGATCACAAAAAGAATGGCAATAGCCGCATTCCACCAGTCGCCGTAAGTGGCACGCATCGCCTCATGCCCCTGCCCCAGCGTACGGGCGAAAGGAAACAGGAAAAAAGGCGTCAGAAACACCAGCGCAACCGCGCTCAGGCGTTGCTGCCACCAGTGCTCTACCCCGTCATGGGCAGCTCCCAGACCTTCGACCCTTTTGAAATCGGTAACGTAACGCTTCCGTTCCACCCTGCGCCCCCCTCTCAAACGATCCACGCAATGGCCACAGTCAGTACGGCCGAAACCGCGATCACGAACCAGCCGCTGCGGTTCACGCTCTCGATCTCCATGCAGCATCCGGCATCCCAGATCAGATGCCGGATGCCATTAAGGGCATGAAAGACAAGGGCCCAGAGCAGACCGAACATCACCAGATCGCCCGGCCACGATGTGATCATCCTTTCCACGAAGGTAAAATACTCTGCCGAAATAGCCCCGGCCACGAACCACCAGATGACAAGCGCCGCCCCCAGCGTCATCACAACTCCGGTAATCCGGTGAAAGATCGATACCGCAGAGGTGATCTGCGGCTTGTAAACGGAAAGATGCGGCGAAAGAGGCCTCTGCGGCGTTTTCTGTTCTGACATCATGCCACCTGGAAATGGTTTTTGAGTCTCCGGTCAGCCACATCAATACAGATTATCGAACCCGAGTCACGCCTCGCCGGCCGGAAAGAACACAAAAATTCATGGCGCGAACATGGTTTTCGAATTTTGTGATATTGTTTCGGGGATTCGTGATCACAAACTTCCTGCCGTGCGCGCCTGATGAAGCAGATCATCGATATATTCGGTGCATACCGTGATCGAAATACGGTCCGGCGTATAGAATGCGGAGAGCGGGCTGTCATCCCGACAATGCTTCACGATGACCCGCAACTGTTTCGGCAACACATAGGAGCGGTTCAGACGCTTCACCGCAGCATGGATCGTGGCGGCGGCACGTTTGTGAAGATGGCGCCGCGCATGACTTCTGAATCTGATGCTTTCCCCCGGCGCCCCTTTCTTCACGCGGGCCAGAGCGAACCCCCAACTCCGACTGGCAAGCATGAACTCGTCCGGGCAGATTCCGGCCCGCGCTTCGGGCAGCCCCATGGTTTCGGCAAATACCCGGCGCAGATCCGGAGCGGCCCCGAAATGCAGACAGACGAAATTGTAATACCGCTGCCATTCGGGGCCATGTTCGTCAGCCCAGGCCCAAGGCTGATCATTTTCTTCCCTGTCGATTGCATCCGCCCTGAAGGCACGGGCTGCGTCGCGGGCAAGCTGTTCAAGTTCCTCACCCCGAAAATCCATGTTCAGCATGAGAACGCTCAGAATGTCTGCCGCGTCTTCCTCCTGTCCGAGAACCGGAAGGACCAGAAGATCAATCAGCGCGTGAGCGAATTCATGATAGAAGGTGGCAATCAGATTGGCCCGGATATAGGCGAAATGTGCGTCGTCCACCGGCATCGGCGGGGGCGGCTTCTGCTTGCCGGCGTTCTTGCTGCCGTCAGCCATGGCCCGGGCGGCCATCGGTTCTGCCGTCACGTTGATGCTCCCGGCCCCGACAGGACCGGCTGCAACAGATGCCGCAACAAGCAGACTGCCGAAACATGCCAAGGATCTTTTCATCATCCGGCGATTACAAGGGCAGCAGAACCCAGTAGTCAAGATCAAGCAGGATTTCCGGCAGGTATTTGCCGCTTTCATCGCGCAGGGCGAATGGCGCATACCCCCGGGTAGCCACCAGCCGCAAACGCAAAAGCCCCGCCCCCGGCACGGCTGAAGGGGCCTTGTCAAGCACTTCCGACCAGGCATGCACGGTATCGCCGGCGTGGCACGGATTGACATGTATGCCGGCATTCAGCCCCAGGATCATCTGCGCATTGGCCAGCCCGTTGAAGGAAAGCGCGCGCGCAAGCGAAATCACATGCCCGCCATAGATCAGCCGGCGGCCATCGGGGCGGACGGATGTGTCGAAATGCACCCTGGCGGTGTTCTGCCACAACCGTGCGGCCATCATGTGTTCGGCTTCCTCGATCGTCGCGCCGTCCACGTGATCGATCCTTTCGCCCACCGCATAATCGCCCCACCGGTAGGGCTCGCCCGTCAGGGCGGAATCATGACCGGCAAGATCCAGCCCCTCGGGGGAAGCAAGGCTTTCGGGGGCCACGACCGGCGCGATATCCGGAATCACGACAGCCGGAGCGGGAGCTTCGGGATCGCGCTTTCGCACCATCACCCAGCGCACATAGGAAAGCACTTTCTCGCCACGCTGGTTCAGCCCCGCCGTGCGCACCCAGACTATACCCGATTTGCCGTTCGAGTTTTCCCTCACCCCGATCACTTCGGAGCACGCCATCAGGGTATCGCCGGGGAAGACCGGCTTCAGCCAGCGCCCCTCGCCATAGCCGAGATTGGCCAGCGCATTCAGCGAAACGTCCGGCACCGTCTTTCCGAAAACCACATGAAAGGTGATCAGATCATCAAGCGGCGATGCGGGCAAGCCGCATGCGCGGGCGAATTCATCCGATGAATGCAGCGCGTGGCGTGCGGGGTAAAGCGCGTGATAAAGGGCGCGTTCACCCTCTCCCACGGTGCGAGGAACCGCATGCGTGATCACATCACCGACAGCATAATCCTCGAAGAATCGCCCCACTCCAGCCTTGCTTTCCGGCATGCCTGCAGCCTTGCCCATACTCATTGATCTGCCAGTTTCACATCAGGGCTGTAGATGCCCTCGACCTCTTTCACGACCGCCTGGGCGCAACGCATCACGCCACACTCGGGATCGAACGCATAGGCCGGATCACCATGGAGCACCCAGCCATTGGCAAGCGCCGCCGTTACCTTGTGGCAAAAGGCGGCGGTGTCATCTTCGGTCAACAGGCGGTAAAGCTTCATCCGTAATCCCCCTGAAACGGGTTGTAACCAAGCCAGACATGGATGGCGGCGATGCCCCCGTAAAGGATCAGGGCAATCGCAAAAGCCGCAAGATCCTTCTTCCAGGGGCCCGGTGCGGGGCGTCGCCAGAAGCCTTCGGCACGATTGATCACGATCATTGTCACCAGGGCCCAGAGGCCGAGGCCGCCGAACAGGACCAGCGAGGCGAGATCGCCATTGACCAGAAGATGCGCCACAGCCCAGAGCACCATGCCCCAGAGCATGGGATGACGGACCATCCCCGCGATCCGTCCCTTTACATGGCCGGCACCGAACAGAAAGAGGGCGAACAGCATCAGAAGATTGTTCGCATGCCCCATGCCGGGCAGAGGCTGATAGACCGGCTCGAACGGCGCTGTCCGATAACCCAGCACCATCAGCACCACCGAAAGCAGCAGCACAAGTGCCACCAACCCCTTGCCGCCGGCCCCAAGCCGCACCCGGGCCGCCGGAAAGAGGCGTTTGAACAGGTGGGCCAGCCACCACAATACAAGGCCCGTGATCAGCAGATTCATTTCGCACCGCCTTTCATCTTCAGAATTGCAGCTGCGCGGGCAAGAAGCCGCCGCGCCGCCTCCACATGCAGGTTTTCGACAATCCGGCCATCCAGCACCGCCACGCCCCGGCCTTCGCGCTCGGCCTCTTCAAAGGCGGCAATCTGGCGCCTTGCATGATCGATCTCGCTTTCGTCAGGGGCGAAAACTTCGTTGGCGATGGCAATCTGCGCCGGATGAATCAGGGTCTTGCCGTCAAAACCCATGTCGCGTCCCTGACGGCATTCGCGGCGCAGTCCTTCGTTGTCGCGGAATGCGTTGTAAACTCCGTCAATCGCAATCACCCCATGGGCGCGCGCCGCCAGAAGACAGCTCTGAAGCGCCGTCATCAGCGGCATGCGCATCGGGTCGGAACGAGCGCCCAGATCCTTTGCCAGATCGTTGGTGCCCATCACGAAGCCCGCAACCCGCCCATGCGCGGCCACCTCTGATGCGTTCAGAATCCCGAGCGGCGTTTCCATCATGGCCCAAAGGGGCAGTGCCGGCACGATCGCCGCCAGTTCATCAACCGCCGCAGCACCATCGACCTTGGGCAAAAGGAGCGCGTCCACACCGGTATCGGCAAAGGCGCGGGCATCGGCATGCCCCCAGGGCGTATCAAGCGCATTGATCCGCACGATCCTGAAACGCGGCCCGAAATCGGTGCTGTCGAACAGTTCGCGCAGACGGGTTCGCGCGGTTTCCTTCTGGTCCGGGGCAACCGCATCTTCAAGATCGAAGATGATGGCATCGGCATCAAGCCTGCGGGCTTTCTCCAGCGCCCGGGGATTCGACGCGGGGATATAGAGCACCGAGCGGCAGGGGCGGATGAGCAGGTCCATGGTGATTCCGTCTCCGTAACGATCTTGCATGAGAAGGCTCTTTTTCGCAGCTTTTGGCAAGGGTGGATTGCGGGCGGAACAATGTGATCACGCAATTACCACCCGCCCCTTGCGCTGCGGCACACCTTTGAGCTACCCAAGCGACGGACAGCATCGGATCGGAGATCGAGACCATGGCCAGACCGAAAATCGCACTCATCGGAGCCGGCCAGATCGGCGGAACCCTCGCCCATCTGGCTGCAATCAAGGAGCTCGGGGATGTCATTCTGTTCGACATTGCCGAAGGCGTGCCGCAGGGCAAGGCCCTGGACATCGCCGAATCCGGCCCCGTTGCGGGGTTCGACGTGTTGCTCAAGGGCAGCAACGATTATGCAGATATCGAAGGGGCCGATGTCTGCATTGTCACCGCCGGCGTTCCGCGCAAGCCCGGCATGAGCCGCGACGACCTGCTGGGCATCAACCTCAAGGTGATGAAAGCCGTCGGCGAAGGTATCCGCAAGCATGCGCCAAACGCCTTCGTGATCTGCATCACCAACCCGCTTGATGCGATGGTCTGGGCATTGCGCGAATATTCCGGCCTGCCGCACGAAAAGGTAGTGGGCATGGCCGGCGTTCTCGATTCCGCCCGCTTCCGTCACTTCCTCAGCCTCGAATTCAATGTCTCGATGCGCGATGTCACTGCCTTCGTGCTTGGCGGGCACGGCGATACCATGGTCCCGCTGGTGCGTTATTCCACCGTGGCCGGGATCCCGCTGCCCGATCTGGTGCAGATGGGCTGGACGACACAGGACAGGCTTGACGCCATCGTGCAGCGCACCCGTGACGGGGGCGCCGAAATCGTGGGCCTTCTGAAAACGGGCTCGGCCTTCTATGCCCCTGCTACCAGCGCCATCCAGATGGCCGAGGCCTATCTGAAGGATCAGAAGCGCGTGCTGCCCAGCGCGGCCTGGGTAGATGGGCCCTATGGGCTTGACGGCCTTTATGTGGGCGTGCCCACGGTGATCGGCGCAGGAGGGATCGAGCGAATTGTCGATATCCGCCTGAGCGGAGACGAACAGGCGATGTTCGACAGGTCGGTAGAGGCCGTGCACAGCCTTGTTGCAGCCTGCCGCAAAATCGATTCCAATCTGGGCTGACATTCGCAGAGGTAGGGAAAACCTGACTTGCCTGTCCCGAGATGCCCCCGGATCTTCGGGGTGCCTTCATCTTTTCCATGCAGTTACCGGAGTATCCAATGCGTATGCTTTCCGTTCTTGCCGTTGCTCTTGCGCCCACGCTGGCCCTTGCAGGTGCGCAAAACGTTTCAACCACCATCGCCGAAAAGGGCCTGGCCGCCACGGAAAGGGATCTGGCAAGCATTGCAAATCCTTCGCCCGATGATCTGTTCGCACTTGGTGGCGTACGCTTCCTGCGCGGTATCGAGAAAACCATGCAGATCCGATGGCAGCACAATGCAACGCTCGACGAAGCCGGCAGATTTCTGAACCTGCCCGTGCTGCGTCTGCCGGTGGCTCCGAATCCGGCAGCCAAGCCATTTCGCGCAGATCTGATAAGCGAAATGTTCGCCACCCTCGGTGCCGACATGGAGCAGAGCCGCACGGCGCTGGCCGCCATTCCCGAAGGCAGTGATCTGGCACTGGAAATCAATCTGCGTGATCTGTGGTTTGACGTGAACATGAATGCCAGGCGCGACGAAGGCGAAGACCTGATGATGATCGCCGCAACCTCGATCCTGCCCCGCCGGGGCGGTGGTGCCGGGGCAGACATGCAGCCCGATCCCGTGGTGCGTTTCGACACCGCCGATGCCGCCTGGCTTTCGGCCTATACGCATCTGCTCTCGGGGCTGTCCGAACTGGTGATCGCCTTCGAACCCGCAACGGCCATCCAGGCCGTCATGGACAGCAATGCAAGACTGGCCGACCTGCGCGGCAACATCCCCCCCGACAATGCCATGGAAATGCAGATGGGGCGGTTCGTGGATCAGTTCGCAATGGTCTATGGCACGCTGAACCGCAGGCCCGATACGGCCCACACCCGGGCAGCACGCGAGCATTTCCTGGCAATGATCGCCGACAACCTGGTGTTCTGGACGAAACTGGCCGAGGAAACCGACAACGACCGCGAATGGATTCCCAATGACAATCAGCAGGCAGCACTTGGTTTCGAGGTGCCGCAGGGTGCCGGCGAGGCCTGGCTGGCGGTTCTGAAAGACGGAGAAGACATCCTGAACGGCAAGCTGCTTATCCCGTACTGGCGGATTGCGCCGGCGGGCGGCGTGAATGTAAGGAAGATGTTCGATGATCCGCCGGTGGTGGATATCGTTACCTGGGTTCAGGGTTCGGGGCTTCTGCCCTATCTCGAGCGCGGCCCGGTTGCCTCGTCCGAAAGCGTGCGGTCATTCGAACGGCTGGTATCGGGTGAAACGGCCCTGTTCGCCGTGCTTTTCAACTGATCCGACAAATCCTGCGATGCATGTGATCACGCGCCTGCAAAGCGTGATCACATGCATGGGCAATATTGGTCGATTCCCGGCGTTTCGGCGAAAATTCATTTATCTTCCACCTTTTCTCGGGCTTACTGCGCCAGGCTGAATCAATACGGGACAGGCTCGTGAACATACATGAATATCAGGCGAAGGCCCTGCTTCGCGAATATGGCGCCCCGGTTTCCGAAGGCCGCGCGGTGCTGAAGGCGGAAGATGCGAAAACCGCGGCGGGCGAACTTGACGGCCCGCTCTGGGTGATCAAGGCGCAGATCCACGCAGGCGGCCGCGGCAAGGGGACATTCAAGGAGCCCGAAGCCGGCGAGGCAGGCGGCGTGCGGCTGGCCCGCTCGGCCACCGAAGCCGCCGAGGAAGCGCGCCGGATGCTGGGGCGCACGCTTGTTACCAGGCAAACGGGCCCCGAGGGCAAGCAGGTCAACCGCATTTACATCGAGGAGGGTTCGGGCATCGCGCGCGAACTTTATCTTGCGCTGCTGATTGATCGCGAAACCAGCCGCATATCCTTTGTCTGCTCCACCGAAGGCGGCATGGACATCGAGGAGGTGGCGGAAAGAACCCCTGAAAAGATCCTGAGTTTCTCCGTCGATCCCGCCGCCGGCTACTGCCCCTTCCACGGCCGGCGCATCGCCTTCTCGCTCGGGCTTGAAGGGCAGCAGGTGAAACAATGTGTCTCGCTCATGGGAACGCTCTACCGCGCCTTCACCGAGAAGGATATGGAGATGCTCGAGATCAATCCTCTGATCGTGACCGACAAGGGTGATCTCAAGGTGCTTGATGCCAAGGTAAGCTTCGACGACAACGCCCTGTACCGCCATCCTGAAATCGTTGCCCTGCGCGACGAAACCGAAGAGGATCCGAAGGAACTGGAAGCCGGCAAATACGATCTCAACTACATCGCGCTCGATGGCGAGATCGGCTGCATGGTGAACGGCGCCGGGCTGGCGATGGCAACGATGGACATCATCAAGCTCTACGGTGCCGAACCGGCGAATTTCCTTGATGTTGGCGGCGGAGCCACGAAGGAAAAGGTTGCCGCTGCCTTCAAGATCATCACCTCCGATCCCAAGGTGAAGGGGATTCTCGTCAATATCTTCGGGGGCATCATGCGCTGCGACGTGATCGCCGAAGGCGTCGTGGAGGCGGTGAAGGAAACCGGCCTGAAAGTGCCCCTGGTGGTGCGCCTCGAAGGCACCAGGGTGGAAGAAGGCAAGAAGCTCATCGAGGAATCCGGCCTTGACGTGATAGCTGCCGACAATCTGGACGATGCCGCAAGGAAGATCGTGGAAGCGGTGAAGGGGAAAGCGTGATGGCCATCTATGTTGACGAAAACACCAAGGTGATCTGCCAGGGAATCACCGGCTCTCAGGGCACGTTCCACACCGAACAGGCCATCGCCTATGGAACCAGGATGGTAGGCGGCGTCACCCCCGGCAAGGGCGGGCAGGTTCACCTTGGCCTGCCGGTGTTCAATTCCGTGCACGAGGCCCGCGCCGAAACCGGCGCGGACGCCACAGTGATCTATGTGCCGCCGCCCTTTGCCGCCGATTCGATCCTTGAAGCGATCGATGCGGCAATCCCACTGATCGTGGCCATCACCGAAGGCATTCCGGTACAGGACATGATGAAGGTGAAACGCGCCCTGATCGACAGCGAAAGCCTGCTTATCGGCCCCAACTGCCCCGGCGTGATCACACCGGGTGCCTGCAAGATCGGGATCATGCCCGGCCATATTCACAAACGTGGCTCGGTGGGGGTGGTCAGCCGTTCGGGCACGCTGACCTATGAAGCCGTGAAGCAGACCACCGACATGGGCCTCGGCCAGTCCACCGCCGTGGGCATCGGCGGCGATCCGATCAAGGGTACCGAATTCATCGACGTGCTCGATCGCTTTCTCGATGACGATGAAACCGAAAGTATCATCATGATCGGCGAGATCGGCGGCACCGCCGAAGAAGACGCAGCCGCCTTCCTGATCGAAGAGGCAAGAAAAGGGCGCCGCAAGCCCGTGGCCGGTTTCATCGCCGGACGCACCGCGCCGCCGGGCCGGCGCATGGGCCATGCGGGCGCCATCATCGCGGGCGGCAAGGGCGATGCGGAAAGCAAGATCGCCGCCATGCGCGAAGCCGGTATCGTGGTGGCCGAAAGCCCCGCCCGCCTGGGTGAGGCCGTGCTGGAAGCGATCGGAGGACAGCCATGAGGCGGCGCCTGTTCCTGAAGACGGCTTTCCTGTCTGGTGCCGTGGTGCTTGCCGCACCGGACATGGCCCCGGCTCAGAACAACGGCAGGGAGCTTGACACTCTCTGGACCGTCTGCCGATCGGACGATACCACCGTCCAGCGGATTCGGACACCGCAGGACAAGGGCTGGAAGATCAGCCTTGACGACAACAGGATCAACGAGGCCGGGCGCGCAATCCTCGTGCTCCGAACGACGGACCCGGCCGACACGGACCAGAAAACCCGCGAGACTCTCGAATTCATCGAAGATTTGATCATCTCTACCGGCGGCTGGGAAAACCTGGGAGAGGATGGCGAAATGCTCGCCCGAGGTGCCTTTGCAGTGACTGTTGACAACAGCACGGCGGGTGCCCCGGTCTGCCTTGTTGCCAGCAACAGCGATTCCCTGAAAACGGATCTCGCCGATGTCGGCTTCCGTTTCACGCGCGACAATCTCTGGAAATGGCATGCCGAGCTCAATACCGGGGGCACGCGCATGTCAGCGTTTGGCGCAACCGAACGTGAACTCCCGCGCCTCGGAAAGTACGAAGCAGCCCCGGCGTATCGGACAGCAATGACATTCGTGACCAAAGATTGACAGACAGGACATTTCCCGATGAACGACCAGAGCCCAAACGAAGTGATGCACGCCACCTCCTTCATGGGCGGACAGAATGCGGACTACCTCGATCATCTCTATGCCCTTTATGCGAAGGATCCGGCAGCGGTAGATGCGGCCTGGCAGCAATTCTTCGAAGCCCTTGGCGACGGCACAAAGGACGTAAGCAAGGTGGCCGAAGGCCCAAGCTGGGCACGCTCCGACTGGCCACCCGCCCCGAGCGACGAACTGACCGCTGCGCTTGCCGGCCAATGGCCCGAGGAAGACACGAAGGCGAAACCCCGGATCGACGAAAACCAGCCCCGCCCCGAACAGGTGGAGGCGCGCCTGAAGGAAAAGGCCGCCGCGCGCGGCTTTTCGCTGGCCGAACCGCAGGTACGCCGCGCCGTTACCGATTCGATCCGCGCCATCATGCTGATCCGGGCCTACCGCATTCGCGGCCACCTGATGGCCAAGCTCGATCCCCTGGGGTTGCGCGATGAATCCATGCGCCCCGAACTTGATCCGGCCACCTATGGATTTTCTCAGGCCGACATGGACCGGCCGGTCTTCATCGATAATGTGCTGGGGCTCGAAATTGCCACCATGCGCCAGATTCTCGATATCCTGCAGCGCACCTATTGCGGCACATTCGCCCTGCAGTTCATGCACATTTCCGATCCCGAGCAATCAGCCTGGCTGAAAGAGCGGATCGAGGGCCTGGGAAAGGAAATCCATTTCACGCGGGAAGGCCGGAAGGCGATCCTGAACAAGCTGGTCGAAGCCGAGGGATTCGAGAAGTTCCTGCATGTGAAATACATGGGCACCAAGCGCTTCGGCCTTGACGGTGCGGAAAGCCTGATCCCGGCGATGGAACAGATCATCAAGCGCGGCGGTGCACTTGGCGCCAAGGAAATCGTGATCGGCATGCCGCACCGCGGGCGCCTTTCCGTGCTGGCCAACGTGATGGGCAAGCCCTATCGCGCGATCTTCAACGAATTCCAGGGGGGCAGCTTCAAGCCCGATGATGTCGATGGCTCGGGCGACGTGAAATATCACCTCGGCGCCAGCTCCGACCGCGAGTTCGACGGCAACCGGGTGCACCTTTCGCTAACCGCCAACCCCTCGCATCTCGAGGCGGTGAACCCTGTGGTTCTGGGCAAGGTGCGCGCCAAGCAATCGCAGCGCAACGACCGCAACCGTACCGAGGTGATCCCGCTGCTGCTGCACGGCGATGCGGCCTTCGCAGGCCAGGGCGTGGTGGCCGAATGTTTCGGCCTTTCGGGCCTGACGGGGCACCGCACCGGCGGCACCATACACATCATCGTCAACAATCAGATCGGCTTTACCACCGCGCCGCATTTCAGCCGTTCGTCACCCTATCCGACCGACATTGCGCTGATGGTGGAAGCGCCGATCTTTCATGTCAACGGCGACGATCCCGAAGCCGTTGTTCATGCTGCCAAGGTAGCCACCGAATTCCGGCAGAAGTTCCACAAGGACGTGGTCATCGACATGTTCTGCTATCGTCGCTTCGGCCACAACGAGGGGGATGAACCGATGTTCACCAACCCCCTCATGTACAAGAAGATCAAGACGCACCGGACAACACTTCAGATCTATACCGAACGTCTGGTCAGGGACGGGTTGATTCCCGCCGGCGAGATCGAAGACATGAAGGCTGCCTTTCAGGCCTTTCTGAATGCCGAGTTCGAAGCAGCCAAGAGCTACAAGCCGAACAAGGCCGACTGGCTGGACGGCCGCTGGAAACACCTGCGCAGCAAGGATCCAGACTATCAACGCGGCAATACGGCGATCTCGCATGAAACCCTGAAGGAAATCGGCGAAACGCTGACAACCCTGCCCGAGGGCTTCCCCGCCCACAAGACCGTGCTGCGGATGCTCGAGGCCAGAAGAAAGATGATCGAAACCGGGCAGGGATTCGACTGGGCCACCGGCGAAGCGCTGGCCTTCGGTTCGCTGATGCTCGAAGGATTCCCGGTGCGCCTTTCGGGGCAGGACAGCACCCGCGGCACCTTCAGCCACCGTCATTCCGGCATCATCAATCAGGAAACGGAAGAGCGCTACTATCCTCTCAATCACATTCGCGAGGGGCAGGCCCATTACGAAGTAATCGATTCCATGCTCTCGGAATATGCCGTGCTCGGCTTCGAATACGGCTATTCGCTGGCCGAACCGAACGCGCTTACCTTGTGGGAAGCCCAGTTCGGCGATTTCGCCAATGGCGCGCAGATCATGTTCGATCAGTTCATTTCGTCGGGCGAGCGCAAGTGGCTGCGCATGTCGGGCCTTGTCTGCCTGCTGCCGCACGGGTTCGAGGGCCAGGGGCCCGAACATTCATCGGCCCGGCTCGAACGCTATCTTCAGCTTTCAGCCGAAGACAACTGGATCGTGGCCAACTGCACGACGCCGGCCAACTATTTTCACATCCTGCGACGGCAGATGCACCGCACCTTCCGCAAGCCGCTGATCCTGATGACGCCCAAATCCCTGCTGCGTCACAAGATGGCGGTTTCAGAGGCCGGGGATTTCACCACCGGTTCTTCCTTCCATCGGGTGCTGTGGGACGATGCCCAGATCGGCCGCTCTCCCACGAAACTGAAGTCCGATTCCGGGATCCGGCGCGTGGTGCTGTGTTCGGGCAAGGTCTATTACGATCTGCTCGCAGAGCGCGACAAGCGAGGCATCGACGACATCTATCTGCTGCGGGTCGAGCAGTTCTACCCCTTCCCGGCCATGGCCATGGTAAAGGAACTTTCCCGCTTCAAGCAGGCCGAAATGATCTGGTGCCAGGAAGAACCCAAGAACCAGGGCGCCTGGACCTTCATGGAACCGAATATCGAATGGATACTTGACCGCATCGGCGCCGACAACAAGCGCCCCCGCTATGTGGGCCGTCAGGCCTCGGCATCGCCGGCAACAGGGCTGGGCAGCACCCATGCCGCACAACAGGCCGCGCTCGTGAACGAAGCGCTGACCATCGAAGGGTAATCACACCATGACAGTTGAAATCCGCGTCCCCGCCCTTGGCGAAAGCGTTACCGAAGCCACTGTGGCCACCTGGTTCAAGCAACCGGGCGATCACGTGGCCACGGATGAAATGCTGTGCGAACTGGAAACCGACAAGGTAACGGTCGAGGTGCCTGCACCCGCCGCCGGCACACTGAAAGAAATCATCGCCCCCGAAGGCACCACCGTGGCCGTCGGGGCACCGCTTGCCCTGATGGATGAAGCCGGCGCCGAAAGCACCGCCGCAACGCCCCCCCCCGGAGGCGAGACCGCAGCCGCCCCGCTCCCGTCCGCTCCTGCCGCAGCAGCGGCGGCCCCCGCATCCGGCACGGACGCTTCAGGCCGGGTCGATGTGCTGGTTCCCACCCTTGGCGAAAGCGTTACCGAAGCCACTGTGGCCACCTGGTTCAAGCAGCCGGGCGAATCCGTAACCGCCGATGAAATGCTGTGCGAACTGGAAACCGACAAGGTATCGGTCGAGGTGCCTGCGCCTGCCCCGGGAACCCTGGCCAAAATCCTGGCGCCCGAGGGCAGCAGCGTAACCCCGGGGGCACGGCTGGCCAGCATCGCAACCGGCGCTGCCGGAGCCGTGGCGGGCACCGGAACCGCTGCCGCCTCTGTGCCCTCCCGGCCAGGCCGTGACGTGGAAGATGCCCCAAGCGCGCGCAAGGCCATGGCCGAGGCCGGCCTCGCCCCCGGTTCGGTCCGGGGCACGGGGCGCAATGGCCGGGTGATGAAGGAAGATGTGCAAAAGGCAGTGGCCGCCGCGAAGGCGCCCTCTGCCGCCCCGGCAGGCAGCCCTGCCATCACGGCAGCCCCCGCACCGGCCACCCCGGAGGATGACGCGCCCCGCGAAGAGCGCGTGAAGATGACTCGCCTGCGCCAGACCATCGCCCGGCGCCTGAAGGAAGCCCAGAACACGGCCGCCATCCTCACCACATATAATGAGGCCGACATGTCGGCCGTCATGGATATCCGCAACAGCTACAAGGAGCTGTTCCAGAAGAAGCACGGCATCAAGCTTGGCTTCATGTCGTTCTTCGTGAAGGCCTGTGTGCACGCCCTGAAGGAAGTGCCCGATGTGAACGCCGAGATCGACGGGAACGAGATCGTCTACAAGAACTATGTTCACATGGGCGTGGCCGTGGGGACACCCTCGGGCCTTGTGGTTCCGGTAATTCGCAATGCCGATCGGAAAGACTTTGCCACAATCGAAAAGGAAATCGCCGCACTGGGCAGGAAGGCCCGAGAGGGCAAGCTTGCCATGACCGACATGCAGGGCGGCACCTTCACCATTTCGAACGGCGGGGTCTATGGTTCGCTGCTGTCCTCGCCAATCCTGAACCCGCCGCAATCCGGCATTCTGGGCATGCACAAGATCCAGGAACGTCCGGTGGCCGCAAACGGCGAGGTCGTGATCCGTCCGATGATGTATCTGGCGCTTTCCTACGATCACCGTATCGTTGACGGCAAGGGCGCGGTCACCTTCCTGGTGCGGGTGAAAGAGGTGCTCGAGGATCCCCGCCGCCTGCTGATGGATCTGTAGGCCCCGCGCCGCCCTGCCCCGGCGACCTGACCGCCAACAGGCTTCATGGAAAAGGACACCCAATGGCACAATATGACGTGATCATCATCGGCGCCGGCCCCGGCGGCTATGTCTGCGCCATCCGCTGCGCCCAGCTGGGCCTGAAGACTGCGGTTGTCGAAGGCCGCGAAACGCTTGGCGGCACCTGCCTCAACGTGGGCTGCATCCCTTCCAAGGCCCTGCTGCACGCCACCCATTCGCTGCATGAAGCCCAGACCCACTTCGCCGAAATGGGCCTCGGGGGAAAGGCCCCCAGCGTCAACTGGAAACAGATGCAGGCCTACAAGCAGAATACCGTTGACCAGAACACCCGGGGCATCGAATTCCTGTTCGGGAAGAACAAGGTTGACTGGCTGAAGGGCTGGGCCAGTATTCCCGCCCCCGGCCGGGTGAAGGTGGGCAGCGAAACCCACGCGGCTGGAAGCATCGTCATCGCCACCGGATCCGCACCCGCGCCTCTGCCTGGCGTCGAGGTGGATGAAAAGGTGATTGTCACCTCGACCGGCGCGCTTTCGCTGCCGAAGATCCCGAGATCGATGGTGGTGATCGGCGCCGGGGTGATCGGGCTGGAGCTTGGCTCGGTCTATGCCCGCCTTGGCTCGGAAGTCACCGTGATCGAATATCTCGACCGCATCACGCCCGGCCTTGATGGCGAACTGGCCAAGGCGCTGATACGCAGCCTGAAAAAACAGGGAATGAAATTCGTTCTCGGGGCCGCCGTGCAGGAAACGGAAGCGCTGAAGACCAAGGCCAAGCTGACCTATCGCTTGCGCAAGGACGAAAGCGAACACCGGATCGACGCCGATGTGATCTTGCTTGCAACCGGCCGCAGGCCCTTCACCGAGGGCCTCGGCCTCGAGCAACTCGGGCTTGCCCTGACCGAGCGTGGCCAGATCGTCACCGACGAGCACTGGCGCACCAGCATCCCCGGCATCCATGCCATCGGCGACGTGATCGAAGGCCCCATGCTGGCCCACAAGGCCGAAGACGAAGGCATGGCCGTGGCCGAGGTGATCGCCGGGCGCACGGGCCATGTGAATTACGGGGTGATCCCCAGCGTGATCTATACCGCGCCCGAGGTGGCCAGCGTCGGTCAGACGGAAGAACAGCTCAAGGCCGGGGGGCGCACCTTCAGGGTGGGCAGGTTCCCCTTCATGGGAAATGCTCGTGCCAAGGCAATGTTTGCCGGCGAGGGCTTCGTCAAGATCCTTGCCGATGCTGAAACCGACCGCATCCTCGGCGCCCATGTCATCGGCCCCAATGCAGGGGAAATCATTCATGAAATCTGCGTCGCCATGGAATTTGGCGCTTCGGCCGAGGATATTGCCCTGACCTGCCATGCCCATCCCACCGTTTCCGAGGCCATGCGCGAGGCAGCGCTGGCCTGTGGTGACGGAGCGATCCATGCCTGAAACGGCGGCCGAGACGAAGGCACCAGAGCCCCGTCTCAGGCAGCATGGCGGCCGGCAAGAACGCACCTGGCGGGGGCCGGCGTTCCTTTCACACGGCTTCCGGCCGTTTTTCCTGGGCGCCACACTGTTTGCCGCCATTGCCGTTGCGCTGTGGCTGCACCTCCTTCAGAGCGGCGGCACATTGCCCGTGTATCTTGCCCCGGTTGACTGGCACCGTCATGAAATGCTGTTCGGCTATGCTTCGGCGGCAATCGCCGGTTTCCTGTTCACCGCCGTTCCGAACTGGACCGGCCGCCTGCCTGTTACCGGCGTTCCGCTGGCGGCACTGTTCCTGCTCTGGATCGCAGGACGCATCGCACTGCTTGTTCCCCTGCCTGTTCCGCTTGCAGTGCTGATCGATGCCGCTTTCCTGCCATTCCTGTTCGCACTGATCGGACGCGAAATCATTGCCGGCAGAAACTGGCGCAATCTCAAGGTGCTGGTGCCGGTGGCAATATTTGGCGCCGGCAACATCTGGTTCCACGCCGAAATGCTGACAGGTGGTAAGGGCGATGGCCCGGTGCGGCTTGGATTTGCCGCCATCCTCATGCTGATCATGCTGATCGGCGGGCGCATAACGCCAAGCTTCACCCGCAACTGGCTGGTGCGGCAGGGGCAGGGGCGTCTGCCGGTGCCGTTCGGCCGGCTGGATGGTGCCGTGCTGGGGCTGTCTGCACTCGGGCTTGCCGCATGGGTGATCCTTGGAACGGCCCCGGAACTGGCCCTGCCTTTCACCCTGCTGGCACTTCTGCACCTCTGGCGTCAGGCTCGCTGGGCTCCCGAGCGCTGCTGGCCCAACCCGCTGCTTCTGATCCTGCATGCCTTTCATGCCACCATTCCTCTGGCCCTTGCGTTGATGGCTCTGGCCGCAGCCGGCGGTGATCCGGCGCTGCGCATAGCCGCGCTGCATGCTTTCGGAATCGGCTCCGTCGGCGGCATGACGCTTTCGGTGATGACACGGGCGAGCCTTGGTCATACCGGGCGCGCGCTGGTGGCCACACCCGCAATCAACGGCATGATGCTCTTGCTGGGTGCAAGCCTTGGCTTCCGCCTTTCCGGGGCGGTCCTGCCCGGGGCCGGCTGGGCCATAACCGCCTCGGGCCTGGCCTGGATCGCGGCCTTTGCCCTGTTTGTCCTGCATGTCGGCCCCTGGCTTCTGACACCGCGCCACCGCAAGCCGGACAGCGACCGCCCCGGAAGTTAACCACCTCAGCTTGCCAGCATCCTGAGCCCCCGCGTGACATCGGCCCGCACCGCAAGCCGCAGGCCGGGTTCGTCACCGGCCCGCAGGGCAGCAAGAATCATCCGGTGGTGGCGCGGTGCTTCTCGGCGTTGCAGACGGCTGTAGAGCAGGCGCATGCTCGGCCCCATCTGCAACCATACCGTTTCAACCATCGCCAACATGGCCGGTGCCTGCGCACGCAGATAGAGCGTGCGGTGGAATTCAAGATTGCTGCGCAGATATCCCACCGAATCCTGCCGGTTCACTGCTTCGGAAAGCGACTGGTTGATCAGCTGCAGCCGCTCGATCAGTGCGGCATGCGCACGCGGCAAGGCACGGCTTGAAAGCTCGGGTTCAAGCAGCGCACGCAGACAGGCAAGCTCCTCGATCCGCTCGCTCGACAGTTCCGGTGTCGAAATTCGGCCCGAGGCCGAAAGCGTCAGTGCGCCTTCCGCCACAAGCCGGCGCACAGCCTCGCGTGCCGGTGTCATGCTGACGCCGAATTCGCGGCCAAGTCCACGCAGCGTAAGCGATTCTCCCGGCGGGAGTTCGCCATACATGATCCGGCTGCGCAAGGTGCGATAGAGTTGCTCATGCGCCGCCTCTGGAGAGCGGCTTTGCGAAGGTTTCCGGTTGGTCATGCCCTGATTGTGATCACAAAATGCCGGCACGTCAATCTTTCTGGTCCGATGACAGGCAGACCGGTATCGGCTCAGCCATTTCCGAACCGATACCGGTGCAAAAAGCGGCCGTTTTCACGCAACCAGCGTCTGTGCTGCTTGTAATCGGGGCAGATCCCCGCAACGATACGCCAATAGGCCGGCGAATGGTTCATTTCCAGCAGATGCGCTACCTCATGCGCTGCCACGTATTCAAGCACCTCGGGCGGTGCCATGATCAGCCGCCAGGAAAACATCAGGTTGCCCTCCGAAGAGCACGATCCCCAGCGCGACCGTGGATCGCGCAGGCTGATCCGCGAGAAACGGCAACCCAGCCTTTCCGCATGCCGATCGGCGGCTTCCGTCAGCCTTTCGCGCGCGACCTGTTTCATCAGGGCTGCTACCCGGGCCGGCAGGCTCACCGGATCGGGTGGCACCAGCAAGACACCAGCCTCGATCCGGGCAAAACGCCCCCCGCCCACCCGAATTCCGATTTCCCTCCCTTGCCACAGGATGTGTCCTCCGACAGCCGGACGCAGCGGTTCAGGGGCCCGGGCCATGTTTGCCCTGATCCAGCTTTCCTTTTCGCGAACAAAGGATTCGGCTTCGTGCTGCGGCGCGCGAAGGGGCAGGGTTACCGTAACCCGGCCGTCAAGCCCCGAAACCCGCAGACTGATCCGTCGCGCCCGCCTCGAACGCCGCAGAACAACCGGAACGTCCGGCTCCCCTTTCAGAATGATCTGCCCCATTGCCCGGCCTCTTGCCCGTGGTTTGCTGTCGGGTTGCTTCCTGATCACGGCCATCATAGCCTTCAACCGGACATCAGGCATGCGGTTTTTCGCCCCGCGCTCCGCCCCTGCCCGGATACTGAGCCGACGCAAAAGGCTTTGACAGCCTGCCCCTCTTGTGGCAGTTGGCGGCGACTCTCGAAAAACGGCGAACTGAGTGAAGGGAAAATTCATGCCCAAGGAAGAATGGGGTGTAAAACGCGTTTGCCCAACCACCGGCAAGCGTTTCTACGATCTGAACAGAAACCCGGTCATCAGCCCCTATACCGGCGAAGAAGTAAAGATCGACGATCCCAGAAAATCACGCGTGATGGTTGCCGACAAGGAAGACACCGCCGCCAAGCCGGCGGAAGCAGTCGTCGATGATGCGGAAGTGATTCTGGAAGACGATCCGATCGGTGATGTCGATATCGCCGATGATGTCCTGGAAGACGAAGACGATGTCGTGGCCGATGTGCCGCTGGAAGAAATCGCCGACGTGCCGACAAGCGACGACGAAAGCTGAATTTCCACACCAGATATTTTTCGCTTGAACTGCCTTGCGCCCTTGCCTACATAGCGGGCGCGGCAGCATCGCAGCGGGGCCATAGCTCAGATGGGAGAGCGCTTGCATGGCATGCAAGAGGTCGGGGGTTCGATTCCCCCTGGCTCCACCACCCCGACATGGCCGACCGCCCCCCAACCGATACACGATGATACCCGGACAAGACACCGGGCACCCACATCTGCGGTTCAGGTTTCTTCCTCGAGCAGCAGCCACAGCGCCATGGCAGTAAGCCCCACCCCTACCAGAACCAGCCCGCGCGGCAGACCGTGGCCCAGCGCGATCTCCCACAGGATTACCCAGCTTGGCACCAGGTAGGTATAGGCCATTACCTTGGCCGCTGGCAGACGCAGGGTGGCATACTGCAACAGCACGAATGTCATGGCGCTGGCAGCCAGCGATACATAGGCGATGGTCAGCCACACGATCGGCGGCAGGGCAGCCCAGTCGGTAGCGCGGATATCGTTCCAGCCCCAGACCGCAAGCATGAGAAATCCCGCCACCATCATGCCGAAACTGAATACCACCGCCGGTTCACCCCGGTTCAGGCGGCGCACAAGAGGCGTATAAAGCGCATGGGCCACACAGCCCAGAAAATAGATTGCCTCGCCCGTTCCGATGCGAAAAGCCAGAAGCGCCGCCAGGTCGGCCCGGAAGATCACCCAGAGCGCGCCTGTTGCCCCCACCACCAGCGCCAGAGCGATTCTCGGCGTTGTGATCTGGCGCAGCAGCAGCCAGCCGAAACCGGCCGACATCACCGGGGTCAGGGTAAAGACTGCTGCCGCCGAAACCGGCGGCGCCGTTTTCAGTCCTTCGAACATCAGAACGAAATAGGCTGCAAAAACGCCGCCCAGCAGAAGATATCGCCAGGGGGCGGAAAAGGCCTTTCGCTCAAGCTTGCCACTCTGCCAGGCGACAAGCCCGATCACCGCCCCGGCGATCAGGAAGCGCAGCGCATTGAGGGCTGCCGGCGCAATAAGGTTGGCCGCCATCGCGCCCAGACTGAACGACCCTGCCACCAGCACCGAAAACAGCAGCATGGCCAGATGCCCGCGCGCCGATTCGCCCAGTCCTTTCATCCGGCCGTATCCCCGTCACTGCCCTTCTTCGGGCCGAGCATGCCGCAACGGCGCATTTCCTCTTTCAGGAACCGCAGGAAACTTTGCACCTTCACCGTGCGATGCAGATCCACATGCGTCACCAGCCACAGCTGCGAAGCCCACTCGGACCGGGGCGGCAGGATTTCCACAAGATCGGCATGGCGTTCCGCCTGTGCCGTGGTCAGAAAGCCCAGCCCCGCCCCCGCCAGCACCGCATCAAGCAATGTGCGATGATCCGACACCCGGAAGGTGATGGCGCTTTCGGGCAGATGTGCCTGGAGCCACCGATCATAGGGCGCGCGGGTATCTTTCGTATTGTATCCCACGAAACGATGCCTGACGAGCTCGGCTTCGCTTCGGGGCATGCCGTGTTTCTTCACATAAACCCTGGCGCCGTAAAGCGCGATCTGTTCGCTCACGAATTTCTGCACCACATTGTCTGGCTGTTCGGGCGGGGCCCCGGCACGGATCGCCACATGGGCCTCGCCATATTCCAGGCGAAACAGCCGGCTGCCTGCCAGATAGCGCACCACGAGATCGGGATAGAGACCCTGGAAGCGCGCCAGAATCGGTGCCAGAACCGGCGAAAACCGCGGCAGGGATGTTACCACCAGATCACCGCCAACCGTTTCGCCCTGCCCCTTGATCCGGTTGGCAAGCTGAGCAAACTGCTCGTCGGTGGCTGTGGCCACCTGCAGCAGGTCAAACCCGGCCTCGGTGGGGGTATAGCCGCGCGCATGGCGCTGAAACAGCCGGGTGCCAAGGCGCGCCTCGAGCGCATCGATATGGCGGATCACCGTGGCATGATGCACCCCCATCTCGGCCGCCGCTCCACTGACGGTGCCGGCCCGGGCCACATGATAGGCGGTGCGGATTTCGTCCCAGCTATCCATCCGGCTCCTCGCGTAATCTCTGCCGGTTTGTGCAAAAATAAACACTTATTGCCCAAATACCCCGGCAGCGTTGAGAAATACAAGGGCACGATCGGCACGCCACGACAATCACAAGGGCTGCCGTGCTGTCCGCCGCCCTTGACTTCGGGGCATCCCCCCCCTAAACGGGCACCGAATTCCGGGAGTTTCACCGCTTCCGGTCCCCTGTTGCAGGCGGGGATCGCCACCAGTCAGCGCGTTGCGCCCACTGGTGCGTTTCCGCTTTGGGCTTCCGCCCCGCACTCCGGGGCATTGGAACATGGCGAAAGGTGCCTTGCGCATGTTTGAAAATCTGTCCGAACGGCTTTCCGGTGTCTTCGACCGGCTCACCAAACAAGGTGCGCTTTCCGAAGACGATGTGAAAACCGCCCTGCGTGAAGTGCGGGTGGCGCTGCTCGAGGCGGATGTTTCGCTGCCCGTGGCGCGGAATTTCGTGAAAAGCGTGCAGGAGAAGGCTACCGGCCAGGCGGTAACGAAATCGGTCACCCCCGGCCAGCAGGTGGTGAAGATCGTGCACGACGAACTGGTGCGTGTGCTGTCTGGCGACGGTGCCGAAGCCGGACACCTGAAGGTGGACAACCCGCCGGCCCCGATCCTGATGGTAGGCCTTCAGGGCGGCGGCAAGACAACAACCACCGCCAAGCTTGCCAGGCGGCTGAAGGAAAAGCAGGGCAAGAAGGTGCTGATGGCCTCGCTTGATGTCTATCGTCCCGCCGCACAGGAGCAGCTTGCAATCCTCGGCCGCCAGATCGGGGTGGACACGCTGCCGATCGTCGAAGGCCAGTCGGCGGTAGAGATCGCCAGGCGCGCGAAACAGCAGGCCACCATGGGGGGCTATGATGTCTATCTGCTCGATACCGCCGGGCGGCTGCATATCGATGAAGTGCTGATGGACGAGGTGCAGGCGGTGCGCGATGTGGCCAGCCCGCGCGAAACGCTTCTCGTTGTCGATGGGCTTACCGGTCAGGTAGCCGTGGAGGTGGCCCGGGAATTCGACGACAAGGTGGGCATCTCGGGCGTTGTCCTGACCCGGATGGACGGCGACGGGCGCGGCGGCGCCGCCCTTTCGATGCGCGCCGTAACCGGCAAGCCGATCAAGTTTGTCGGCATTGGCGAGAAGCTCGATGATCTGGATGAATTCGAGCCCGAACGCATCGCCAGCCGCATCCTTGGCATGGGCGACATCGTGGCGCTGGTTCAGAAAGCGCAGGAAACCATCGAGGCCGAGCAGGCCGAACGCATGATGAAGCGCTTCCAGAAGGGCCGCTTCAACATGAACGATCTGAGAATGCAGCTTGAACAGATGCTGAAGATGGGCGGCATGGAAGGCATCATGGGCATGATGCCCGGCATGAAGAAGATGTCGAAACAGGCGCAGGAAGCGGGCTTTGACGATACCCTGCTGCGCCGCCAGATCGCTCTCATCGACTCGATGACGAAGAAGGAACGTGCCAACCCGCAGATCCTTCAGGCCAGCCGCAAGAAACGCATTGCCCGGGGTGCAGGGCTTGAGGTGTCGGATCTCAACAAGCTGCTGAAGATGCACCGCCAGATGGCCGACATGATGAAGAAGATGGGAAAGATGGGCAAACGAGGACTGCTCAAGGGTGCGCTTGGCCAGATGTTCGGCAAGGGGGGCGGCATGCCCGTAGGGCTTGATGGCGGGGCGAAAGGCATGGATCCGCAGGCCCTGGAAGAGGCAACCAGAAAGATGGGCAGCGGCCTGCCCGGCCTTGGCGGCGGTGCGGCCCTGCCCCCGGGGCTTTCCGGCCTCGGCAAGGGGCTGGGCAGGGGGAGAAAGAAATGACTCCTGCTTCATCCCGGCAAAAACATCCCTGCCCGAGGCTTCCCGCCCCGATCACGCTTTCCACCCCGGAGATGCCCCGATGACCGACGCCCCAACCCGCGCCGCAACCTTGCTGCGAGAGCACCGCAACAGCATCGATCGCCTTGACGCAATCCTTGTCTATACCCTTGCGGAACGCTTCAAGCACACCAAGGAAGTGGGGCGCCTCAAGGCCGAACACGGCCTGCCCCCTGCGGATCCCGCACGTGAGACCCAGCAGATCAAGCGTCTCGAAAAACTTTCCCGCGAAGCCGATCTTGACCCCGAATTCGCCAGAAAGTTTCTGAATTTCATCATCGGCGAAGTCATTCGCCACCATCAGCAACAGCAGAAATGACGGGGGCAGACCGCCCCGGAACAAAAGCCAGATCAAGGAGATACACATCATGGCAATGAAAATCCGCCTCGCCCGCGGTGGCTCGAAAAAACGCCCCTTCTATCGCATCGTCGCGGCAGACAGCCGCATGCCCCGCGACGGCCGCTTCATCGAAAAGCTCGGCACCTACAACCCACTGCTGCCAAAAGACAGCGAAGAGCGTGTGAAAATGAACATCGAGCGTGTGAGGCACTGGCTCGACCGGGGCGCCAGGCCCACCGACCGAGTGGCCCGCTTCCTGGAAGCCGCGGGCGTGCTTGAAAAGCAGGAACGCAACAACCCGAAGAAGGCCGAGCCCGGCGCCAAGGCCAAGGAGCGCGCCAAAGAAAAGGCCGCCAGGGCCGCAGAGGCAGCGGCCCCGGCAGACGAGGAAGAAAAACCGGCTGAAGAAAACACCGCCGAGGACACACCCGCCGAAGAAAACACCGCGTAAGGGTGGGCGGATCGGATCATGCCGGAATTTCCCGAGAGTTTCGCGCAGGATTTCGATCGCTTGCTTCGCTGGCGGCGCGACGTGCGCCGCTTTCGCCCCGATCCCGTTGAAGGAGCGCTGCTGGAAAGCTGCCTTGCAAGCTTTTCGCTTGCACCCTCTGTCGGGTTGTCCGAGCCTTGGCGCATCGTTTCGGTTGCCAGCCGCGGAGCACGGGCCAGCGCGCTTGCCAATTTCGAAGCCGCCAATGCCAGGGCCCTTGCCGGATATGACGGCGAAAAGGCCCGCCTTTATGCGGGGCTCAAGCTTTCGGGCATGCGTGAGGCTCCCGTGCAGCTGGCAGTTTTCTGCGATGAGGCCACCACAAAGGGGGCGGGCCTTGGCGCCACCACCATGCCCGAGATGCGCCGCTATTCGGTGGTGGCCGCAATCACCCAGTTCTGGCTGAAGGCACGGATCGAAGGCCTGGGCGTGGGATGGGTTTCCATCCTTGACCCGGCACGCCTTGCAGCCGATCTTCAGGTTCCGGAAAGCTGGCACCTGGTGGCCTATCTCTGTATCGGCTGGCCCGAGGAAGCCGCCGATACCCCCGAGCTTGAACGCGCCGGCTGGGAACGGCGGCAAGGTGGCATCGAACTGCTGGAGCGCTAGAAACTTCATGGCCGAGGGCACCGAAAAGCTGATCTGCGTAGGCGCCATTGCGGGGGCCTATGGCGTGCGCGGCGAGGTGCGCCTGAAAAGCTTCTGCGCCACCCCGGCCGATATTGCCCGCTATGCGCCTCTTACCGATGAAACCGGCAAACGTGAATTCCGTCTGTCACTCTCCCGCCCGATCAAGGGCGGCTTCTCGGCACGTATCGAGGGCATCCGCAGCAAGGAGGCGGCAGACGCCCTGCGCGGCACTGCGCTGTTTGCCCCCCGCAGCGCCCTGCCCGCCCTGCCGGATAACGAATTCTATCATGCCGATCTGATCGGCCTCCAGGTGCTCGACACCGGCGGGCAGCAACTTGGCCGGATCGTTGCGCTGCACGATCACGGCGCTGGCGACCTGCTTGAAATCCTCCCCCCCGCGGGCGGAGATACCATCCTGCTGCCCTTCACCCACGAAGCGGTACCCACGGTGGATCTTGCCGCCGGGCGCGTGATTGCCGATCCGCCGGAAGGAATCGTGAAAGATGGCTGACAGCCCGAAAACCCGGCCCGCCCGTTCGCACGGGCGCAAGACGCTCAGGGCAAGTCTGAAACCCCGCGATCTGATGAACGAACCGAGGCGTCTGAAAGGCGCCTGGACAGCCCGGGTGATCACCCTGATGCCCGAAGCCTTCCCCGGTGTGCTGGGGCTTTCGCTCACCGGCAGGGCCCTCGAAGCGGGGCTGTGGCAACTGGAAACCATCCCCCTGCGCCGCTTCGGCATCGGCCGGCACAACAATGTGGACGATACCCCCGCCGGCGGGGGTGCGGGCATGGTGCTGCGTGCAGATGTGCTGGGCGATGCAATCGACACGGCCATGGCCGATACCCCCGCCGACCGGACGCGCTGGCCGATCGTCTGTCTTTCTCCGCGCGGCCGGCGCTTCGATCAGGAGATGGCTGAACGTTTCGCACGCACCGAGGGCATCACCCTGCTGTGCGGCCGTTTCGAGGGCATCGACGAGCGTGTGCTGGAGGAATACGCCATGACGGAAGTAAGCCTTGGCGATTTCATCCTGACCGGCGGAGAGATTGCCGCTCAGGCCTTGATTGATGCCACGGTCCGGCTTATACCGCGCGTCATCGGGAATCAGGCATCGACCGAGGAGGAAACCTTCTCGGATTTTTTGCTTGAGCACCCGCAATACACGAAGCCGAGCGTCTGGCGTGGCCGCGCGATTCCCGAAGTGCTTCTCTCGGGGCATCACGCGAACATCGCCCGCTGGCGCAAGGAAATGGCCGAAAGGCTGACCAAGGAAAGACGACCTGACCTCTGGCGGGCTTACCGTGAAAAACGCGGCAGGGACCCGGAAGAAGACCAAGAGCTCTGAGGCCGCGCGAAACCTTCGCGGAACAAACCGCGAGCAGATAGGAGTGGATCAGATGGACCTGATCGCAGAACTGGAAGCCGAGCAGATCAAGGCGCTTGGCAAGGACATCCCCGATTTCAAGGCGGGTGATACCATCCGCGTTGGCTACAAGGTAACCGAAGGCAGCCGCACCCGGGTGCAGAACTATGAAGGCGTCTGCATCGCTCGCAAGGGCGGCAACGGCATCGATGCCTCGTTCACCGTGCGCAAGATTTCCTTTGGCGAGGGCGTGGAGCGCGTATTTCCGCTTTATTCCACCAATATCGACAGCATCACCGTGGTGCGCCGCGGCCGCGTGCGCCGCTCGAAGCTTTACTATCTGCGCACGCGTCGTGGCAAGGCCGCCCGGATTGCCGAAGATACGCACTACAAGCCGAAAAAGGCCGGGCCGGCCAGAACCGAAAACTGAGGAGCCGGATCATGAAGAAAGACATCCACCCCGATTACCACATGATCAAGGTCAAGATGACCGACGGCACGATCATCGAGATGCGTTCGACCTATGGCAAGGAGGGCGATGTGCTGGCACTTGACATCGACCCCACCGTGCACCCTGCCTGGACAGGCGGCGGCACCCGTCTGACCGATGCCGGCGGGCGGGTTTCGAAGTTCAAGAAGAAATACGAAGGGCTTGGCTTCTGAGCCGGACGCCCCGCGAAGGACCTGCCGCCGCCCCGCTTCGGGGCGGCATTTTTCGTGGCATGCCGGCCCGGATAGGGTGAATCCGCTCTGCAACAATGCCGAAGAACGGCTCTGTTTCGGCCCAATACCTGCTTCCAATGGTTCCGGCCACCACATATAGTCGCCGCCAAGCCTCAGGGCTTGTCGATCAGGATTACGGGGTCATCACGTGGCACATATCATCGTCGTCGGGAACGAAAAGGGCGGTTCGGGAAAATCGACCACCTCCATGCATGTGGCAACGGCCCTGGCGCGCATGGGCCACAAGGTGGGCGCGCTCGACCTGGATCTGCGCCAGCGCAGCTTCGGCCGCTATGTGGAAAACCGCAAGGCCTATTGCGAAAAGCACGAGATCGACCTGCCGACACCGGATTATCACGACCTGCCCGAGATCGACCGTTCGCGCCTGAAACCCGGTGAGAACATATATGATCACCGGCTGTCGGCCGCGGTGGCCCGGCTTGAACCCGACTGTGATTTCATCCTGATCGACTGCCCCGGCTCGCATACCCGTCTCAGCCAGGTGGCGCATTCGCTGGCCGATACGCTGATCACCCCCCTGAACGACAGTTTCGTGGATTTCGATCTGCTGGCCCATATCGACCCCGATACCGGCGATGTTCTGGGGCCTTCCGTCTATTCCGAAATGGTCTGGAACGCCCGCCAGCTGCGCGCCCAGGCCGGCCTGCCCCCCATCGACTGGGTTCTGGTGCGCAACCGTGTGCCCCCGCAGCGCATGCACAACAAGGAAAAGATGGAAGCCGCCCTTGCCAAGCTTTCGCGCCGTATCGGTTTTCGCGTGGCGCCCGGCTTTTCCGAACGGGTGATCTTCCGCGAACTGTTCCCGCGCGGCCTGACGCTTCTTGATCTGCGCGATATTGGCGTCAAACGCCTCAACATATCGAACCTTGCCGCCCGCCAGGAGTTGCGCGATCTGATCAAGGCACTCAACCTGCCGGGTGTAAGCGTCGATTTCTGACAAATACCGCCCTGCCCTGTTGCATTCGCGATTTCGCACCTATGTTGTAGGTAACACAACACCAGAGGTGCCGAAATGGACAAGCTTTCGATCAAGCCGGATTACGTGAAGCGCCTGGTATGGAAGGTTCGCACCTTCATGGCAGACGAGGCGCCGGTGATCGAGGATCCCGGAGACAATCCGACCGACGATCCGCTTCCCACCGCGCTTCAGGAAGGGTGCGACAACCCCTCGCGCGAGGAAGTGATGGAAGAAATCGACGGCCTTGGCACCGACAGGCAGGCCGAACTGGTGGCGCTGATGTGGCTGGGGCGCGACGACGATGCCGAAGCCGAAAACTGGCCGGAGCTTCTGGAACTCGCGCGCGAACGTCAGGAGGTCTCGACGGCGCATTATCTTCTGGATCACCCGCTGCTTGCCGACTATTGGGCCATGGGGCTTGAAAAGCTGGGCTACGGCACACTTTACGAGGAATGACCCCGAAGCGCCCATCTTCCGGGCCGGATTTCACATGCCGGGCAACCGTGGTCCAGGCCTTGCCTGTCTCTGCAAAGCGGAAAGCGCCGTGAACCCGCTGCAAACAAGGAAATGGCAAGGGAATGGCGCGCTGGGGAGGATTCGAACCCCCGACCCCCTGATTCGTAGTCAGGTACTCTATCCAACTGAGCTACCAGCGCGCGGGACAGAGCGGGATGTAGCGATCCCTGCCACTCTTTGCAAGAGGCTAATTCACTTTTCCCGGACCACGTTCATTCGGCGGCTTCATCCAGAACGATTTCGGCCTTCGGCAGGCAGATCAGGAAGGCCGTGCCGGTTTCTCCGCTATGCAAGAGCTCAAGCCGCCCGCCGTGGCCACGCACCAGTTCTGCGGCAATGGCCAGACCAAGCCCGGTTCCCCCCTTGCGCGCCCCGCCCTGAAACGGTGTGAACAGGTTCTCTCGTGCCTTGGGGGGCAGACCGGGGCCCGTATCGGTGATGAAGATGTCCCACGATTTGTCACTTTCCTCGGCACGAATGGCGATTTCACCCGGCCGGCCGCTGGCCGCGATCGCCTGACGGGCATTGCGCACCAGGTTGAGAAGAACGCGGTAAAGCTGTTCGCTGTCAGCCCGCAGCACCAGCCCGGGGGGAATGTCGATCCGATAGTGCACATCGCCGCCGGCAGCCGCCAGGCGTTCGCTTTCGATGACATCCTGAACGATGTCATGCAGATGGATACGGGCCAGAACCGGCGGGTGTTCCTCGGCCTTGCCGAAGGCAAGCGTGGTTTCGCACAGGTTCACCGCCCGACTGATCGAACTGACAAGCTTGGGCACCGCACGCGCTACGGTCGGATCCTCGCTTGCCTCAAGGCGGTCGGTGAACATCTGCGCCGTGGTCAGGATATTGCGCAGATCATGGCTTACCTTTGCCACCGCGCTACCAAGCTGGGCCAGCCGCTCCTTCTGCTTGAGGCTTCCGGTCAACTGCGTCTGCATGGACTTCAGGGCAACCTCGGCCTCGCGAAGCTCGCGGATACCGGCCTGCGGCCGGATGATACGGCGCGAATCCTCGGGCGCCTCGGCATAGGATTTCATGTGCGAAACGACCCGTTTGATCGGCGTTACCAGGAAACTGCGCACGGCCAGAAACAGCAGCAGCGCCGTCACCAGCGAGATGATCAGCGAAAGAACCAGAATGGAAAGGCCATAGTCGATCATCGCCTGGCGCAGCGGTGCCGCGTTCATGGTAACTTCGATCTGCAGCCCTGCCCCCTGTACCGGCTCGCCGATCACCCTGATGACTTCGGGTTCCGGATCAAACAACCGCATCATCGCATCGCGGATGAGCACGAAGGGCGTTGCATCCCTCAGATCAAAGGTTTCGGCCACAGGCCCCGGAACCGGCGAGGCAAGAACAAGCTGGCGCATCTCGTCACGCCGCAGCACCACGTTGTAAACGCCGGCATTGTCGAGAAGCTCCTTCTCCAGGGTGTCATCGATCATGTCGTCGGCAAGAAGCGCCAGAGAGGCGATCTGCGCCTTTTCAAGCCGCAGCAGCAGGAAGTCTTCACGGAAACGGGCAACCGACGGCACGAAGATCAGCACCTCGGCCAGCATGACGAACAGGATCGTCAGCATCAGGAAACGACCGGAAAGTGAATTCAGAACCATGAGCGCCCCGTTTCGAATGTGTCATCAAGGCAGCCTGCGCTGCACGAACCCGACAAACCGCTTCACCCAGATGTTATCAAACAGCCGGGGTGAGAAATAGGCCCCGGCGGCGCGCTTGCTGATCTCTCCCAGCGTCGGATAGGGCATGACGGTGGCCGCCACGGCCCCCATCTTCAGGCGGTTGGCAATGGCCATTGCCCAAAGCCCGATTGTTTCGCCTGCCTGCGCTCCCACGATCGACACACCCACCGGCCTGCCTTTCACCACCATCACCTTGATCAATCCCTCTGCCCGACGCTCGGCAATGGCGCGATCATTGCCATCATAGCCGAAGCGCAGGATTTCAAGCCGCGCGCCATGTACCGTGCGGGCCTGTTCTTCCGTCAGACCCACCTGCGCCAGTTCCGGATCGGTATATGTCACCCACGGGATATGCCCCGTCTTTGCCTTCGCGGGCAGGCCGAACAGGGCCGACCTGATCACCACCCCAGCATGATAGCCGGCCACATGGGTAAACCGCAGCCCCCTGGTGACATCACCGATCGCATAGACCCGCCGGTTCGATGTCCGCAGGTCGGCTCTCACGGCAATGCCGTCACGGTCATGCCTGATGCCGGCCGCCCCGAGATTCAGCCTTTCGACATTGGGCCTGCGCCCGGTGGCGATCAGAAGATGCGTGCCCCGCAACACGCGGCCGTCCTTCGCCTTGATCTCGATCCGCCCGGCCTTGCCACGCACCCGGACGGCAGTGATGCCTTCCTCGATCGATATGCCCTCGCCGCGCATCCGCTCAAGCACGATGGCCGCCAGTTCCGGATCGTCCCGGCCAAGCGCCTTCATACCCTCGATCACCGTTACCCGGCTTCCAAGACGGCGGTGCGCCTGAGCCATTTCCATACCGATCGGTCCGCCGCCGATCACCAGGAGATGGCCGGGTTGTTCCCGCAGGTCAAAGATGGTTTCGTTGGTCTCGTACGGCACATCGCCCAACCCCGGAAGCGACGGCACAAGGGGCGATGATCCGGTTGCGATCACGAAGCGCCTGGCCCGGATCTGCATGTTTCCGGCCTGCACCACATCGGCCGATATGAAATGGCCGTATTCCGGGATCACCCGAACTCCAAGCCCTTCGAAACGTTCCACGCTGTCATGCGGGGCGATCTGTGCAATCACTTCGGCCACATGATCCTTGACCGCCGCGTAATCAACATCCGGCCTTGCGGGGCTGATGCCGAAGGGACGGCCACTCTGCATCGCATGGGCATGTCTTGCCGCGGCGATCAGCGCCTTTGACGGAACGCAGCCATGGTTCAGGCAATCACCCCCCATCTTGTGACCTTCCAGAAGCACAACCCGCGCACCCATCTGAACCGCCCCGGCAGCAACCGAAAGCCCGCCGGAACCGGCTCCGATAACGCAGAGATCCGTCTTGACATCAACCATCGGTTACGGCCTTCCGGATTTCGAGAACAGCTTCAGCACCATCGGCAGAGCAGCAAGTACGCACAGCCCCAGGATGGGCAGCAGGATGCGCGGCTCGAAGATCACCCCGAGATCGGGGGTCTCCCCCCGCGCGAACACTTCTCCGAGACCGCTGCCGACAGAGGTATAGACGATTGCTCCGGGCATGATGCCGAAGAATGTCGAGATCACGAAACGATGAAGCGGCACCCCGACCAGCGCCGGCACCAGATTGGCCACGAAGAAAGGCACGGCCGGCACCAGCCGGATCAGGAACAGCATCGACCACTGGTTTGCATCGATACCTGCCTTGATGCGCCTGACGGCCCCGTCCGCGTTCTCCATGTGGGCAGCCAGCCTTTCGCCGCCGCCCCAGCGCGCGGCCAGAAAGATCAGCGTTGCGCCAACTGTAGCTGCAAGCACGTTGAACAGAGTGCCGGGGAAGATCGAAAAGAGAAACCCGCCGGTAATTGACGCGATCGCCGCCCCCGGCACCGAAAAGGTGACGATCAGCGTGTAAACGGTGATGAAGCCAAGGACCGCCGCGACGTAATGTTCATCGCGAAAGGCCAGCAGCGTCTGACGGTTCTCGCGAAGGGTCTCGAATGTCAGATGGTCACGCAGCGTAAAGGCCCCGATCACCGCCACGGCCAGTATCGCCCCAAGGGGAAGCATCCGCAGGATTGCAGGTTTTCCCGTTTCACTCATTTCCCGCATCGGCCATACCTTTCATCCCGTTTCGCCCTCACGCAAGGCAACATGCGACGTTCATTCCCCTGACAACACCCCCTTCACGCCGGCTTGAACCGCGGTGAGCCGATTTTGCGGTTTTGCCGGAAGATTGAAACATCGCACAGATGTTCGGTGTCAATTTGTTGCAGCTTTCGGACCGATGCGAATTGACTTGTCCCACCTCAGCCCCTAAATGACGGGCTTCGGATATAAATGGCTTGCGAATCCTGATCGGTGTGCAGGCATTAGCTGACGGAGACGGGCGATGAAACGCACCTATCAACCTTCGAACCTGGTCCGCAAACGCCGTCACGGGTTTCGGGCGCGCATGGCCACCAAGGCCGGCCGCAAGATTCTGAATGCGCGTCGCGCAAAGGGCCGCAAGGTTCTGAGCGCCTGATCCGGCTGCCCCCGGCGGCACCCTGCGGGGAACGTGAAAAATGAAACCGCCGAAGGCATTCGTGGCAGGCAGCAAGGCCGCCCCCGCGAGACGACCCGAGGCGGTTTCTTCATCTGTGCCTCTTCCGCGCGTGGAAACCCTGCGCAAGCGTGCCGATTTCCTGAAGGCTGCACGCGCCAGGCGCAAGGCAACCGAAAGCTTCATCCTTCAGGCCCGCAGGCGCAGCGCGGCAGATGGCGATCCGCCCGGAGACAGACCGCAAGTCATTCGTGTGGGCTTTACATGCTCCAGAAAGGTCGGCAACGCCGTTACCCGCAATCGCGCCAAACGCCGGCTGCGGGCGCTGGCCCACGCCCTGCTTCCGAAATGCGGCAGGGCTGGGTGGGATTATGTTCTGATCGGACGCGCTGACAAGACCGTATCGCACCCCTATGTGGAGATGGAAAGGGATCTGGAGCGCGCCCTGCAACAGATTCACCAACCTGATCGATGAACATCGCGGCCCATATAATCGCCCTGCCCGTGCGGCTTTACCGGCTGGTGCTGTCGCCCTGGATCGGCCAGTCCTGCCGCTATCAGCCCAGTTGCAGCGCCTATGCCCTGGAAGCACTTGAAAAACACGGTGCGATCAGGGGATCATGGCTGGCCATCAGAAGGATCGGGCGCTGCCACCCCTGGGGAAGCAGCGGTTTTGATCCGGTTCCCGAAAGCAGGAAAAAGAGCCGCGAAGCACCAGGCGGCAAAGGGCACCACTGAGCCGGAAGAATGCCGGCCGGATGGTTGTTTCTGCCTCCGAAAACTTGGAACAAATTGAAAACATTTACCGAATTTTAGATCTTTGGATGGCAGTCTGGCCGCATTCGGGACGGAGAAGACCAGCAATGTCAGCGCCACATCAGTCAAACGAGTTCGATCAGACATCCCCGGTGAAGGACCCTCTTACCTATGCGCTCAGCAAGCGCGATCGCAACGTGACGAAAATGGTAGAAAATGCCGTCAGACGGAAACAGGTAATGCTGGCCTTTCAGCCGGTTATCCTGGCCAGCGGCGAAAACCCGGTGGCCTTCTACGAAGGCCTGATCCGGGTTCTTGACGACAGCGGCAGAACCATTCCCGCGGCCGAATTCATCGAAGTGGTCGAGGCGCATGAAACCGGTCGTATCATCGATTGCCTCGCCCTTGAATGCGGCTTTCAGGCTCTGGCCGAAGAACCGACCCTGCGCCTTTCGATCAACATGTCCGCACGCTCCATCGGATATCAGCGCTGGATCAATACCCTGCATGACGGGCTGAAGCAGAATCCCAGCGCCGGAGAGCGTCTGATCCTTGAAATCACGGAAACATCAGCCATGCAGATGCCCGAGCTGGTGATCAGTTTCATGGAAAACCTGCAGATGAAAGGCATTTCCTTCGCGCTGGACGATTTCGGCGCCGGCTTTACCGCCTTTCGCCATCTGCGCGATTTCTATTTCGACATTCTGAAAATCGACGGGCAGTTCATCCGCGGCATTCACACGAATCCCGACAACCAGGTTCTTGCCAGGGCCCTGATCGGCATTGCCCGTCAGTTCGACATGCTGAGTGTCGCGGAAAGCGTGGAAAGCGCTGCCGATGTCAATTTCCTGTGCGATGCCGGTATCGACTGCCTTCAGGGATATTACTTCGCCGCACCCACCGTCACGCCCCCCTGGCGCATCCCGGCGGCACGGAAAAGCGCCTGAATCACACCCACGCCCCGCGCCTTCAGACATGCTGCGCACCGTTCACCTCGATCTCGGTGCCGGAAACATAGGACGATTCCTCCGAGCAGAGAAAAAAGACGACCGAGGCAACCTCTTCGGGTTGCCCGAGGCGACTCAATGGAATCCGTTTGACGATCTTTTCGGTGCCGGGGCTGAGAATCGAGGTTTCCACTTCACCCGGAGCAATGGCATTCACACGCACGCCGAAGGGGCCGAAGTCATGCGCCATCTCGCGGGTAAGCGCCGCCAGCGCCGCCTTTGATGTGGCATAGGCGGCACCCGCAAAAGGATGCACCCGGCTACCTGCGATCGAAGTCACATTGACCACCGACCCTCTGGCCTCGGCCAGTTCGTTGATAAGCCCCCGTGCCAGCACCACGGGCGCAAAGAAATTGACATGAAACACATGGCCCCAGGTTCTGAGATCGGTATTGATCGTATTCAGGCGCTCTCCGTTCGGCCCTTTGGGTGAAATGCCGGCATTGTTGACCAGCGCATCCAGGCGCCCGTCCAGCTTTTCGCGGATCACCTCGACAGCCGCAATAGTGTTTTCCGGTGAGGAAAGATCGATCTGAACGTGATTCTCCATCCCCCCTTCCCAGGGACACTTGTCGGAAAACGGTTGGCGCGAACAGGTAATCACCCGCCAGCCTTCGGCATTGAACCTGCGTACCGTTGCATGGCCGATCCCCCGGCTTGCCCCCGTAAGCACCATGGTCTTCTGCATCGAACCGTCGTTCATCCTGCCTGCCTCATGCCGGCGCCCGTTCGCCCTTTCGGGAATTGGCCATCATCATGCCCCTGCCCCTTGGCAGTTGCCGTGCAACAATCTAACAACAACCCAGCACGGGGAAAAGACAATGAAGAAAAGAACCATCAATCGCGACTGGATCGCAACCGCACGCACGCTTTCGCACGCGCTGCCCCTGCTGCAGCGTTATGACGGTGCGACGGTTGTCGTGAAATTCGGCGGCAACGCCATGGGCGATGATGAAGCGATGGACAGTTTCGCCCGCGACATCGTGCTGATGCAGCAGGTTGGCGTGAACCCGGTGATCGTGCACGGCGGCGGTCCGATGATCAACCAGATGCTGGAAAGGCTGGGGATCAGATCCGATTTCGTGGATGGCAAGCGCATCACCGATGCCCAGACCGTGGAAGTCGTGGAAATGGTGCTTTCGGGGCGGGTCAACAAGCGCATCGTTCAGGCAATCAATGCCCAGGGCGGCAAGGCTGTCGGTCTGTCGGGAAAGGACGCCAATCTGATAACCTGCGATCAGGCCGATCCGAAGCTCGGATTTGTCGGAACGCCAGGCAAGATCGATCCCTCCGTTCTGCACACGCTCTTCGCGGCCGACACGATTCCGGTGATCGCCCCGCTTGGCTCGGGACATGACGGAGAAACCTTCAACATCAACGGCGACACCGTTGCCGGCGCCATTGCCACCGCCCTCCAGGCCGACAGGCTGCTGTTGCTGACCGATGTCCCCGGTGTCAAGAATGACAAGGGCGATGTTCTGAGCGAACTCACCCCCGAGCAGATTCGTGAGCTCATAAAGGCGGGAATCATTGCCGGTGGCATGATCCCCAAGACCGAAACCGCCCTGAACGCAATCGAGGGCGGCGTACGCGGTGTGGTCATCCTTGATGGGCGGGCGCCCAATGCCTGCCTGCTCGAGCTTTACACCGACCACGGCGCAGGCACACTGATCCGGTCTGAAAAGGCTTCCCCACCCCCGGATCTGTCATAGTCTTCTCTGCTCGCCGATAACACCATTGTGCACAGGCAGGGATTGCGCTTTGTGCCTCTCCGTATAGGTTCGCATCATGGAAAACGAAGCCCTGATCCGCCTGTCCGTCTTTGCCGGACTGTTTGTCCTGTTCGCCAGCCTCGAAGCACTGGCCCCGCGTCGCGCGCGGGTAATGCCCCGCGGCAAGCGCTGGCCCACCAACTGGGCGATCGTGATCATTGATACACTGACACTCAGACTCATGGCCATTGCAATGCCGTTTCTGGCAGTCGGGGCAGCTTACGACGCACAGAAAAACGGCTGGGGGCTTTTGAACCAGCTTGACTGGCCTGCCTGGGCAAGCATTACCGCCACCATTCTTTTCCTTGATTTCGCGATCTGGCTGCAGCATCTGGTTACCCACAAGGTGCCCTTCCTGTGGCGTTTTCACCGCGTTCACCATGCCGATCGGGATATCGATGTCACAACGGCGATCCGCTTTCACCCGGTCGAGATCGCCTTTTCCATGCTGCTCAAGATCGGGCTTGTCTATCTGCTCGGGCTTCCGGCCCTTGGGGTGCTCCTGTTCGAAATCATCCTGAACGGCACCGCCATGTTCAACCATGCCAACATCCACCTGCCACCACGGACAGACCGGATCGTTAGGCTGTTCCTGGTAACCCCCGACATGCATCGCGTGCATCACTCGGTTCACCGCCATGAGCACGACAGCAACTATGGCTTCGCGCTGTCAATCTGGGATCGCCTGTTCGGCACCTATATTCCCCAGCCCGAAGCGGGGCATGAACGCATGACCATCGGCCTTGAATGGCAGGACGAACGCCCCGCAAGGCTGGGCTGGGTGCTGCGTCTGCCCTTCATGCGCAACAACTGAAGCGTGCCCTTGATCCGCCGGCCGGGCCTGTGGCATGATTTTCCATCATGGACAGGCCCCTGCGTCTCATTCTGACCCGCCATGCGAAATCGAGCTGGAAGGATCCCGGGCTTGACGATTTCCACAGACCGTTGAACAGGCGCGGCACACGTGCCGCCACAGCCATCGGGAAATGGCTGAAGGACAAAGGCTTCTGTCCGGCCCAGACCCTGTGTTCCAGCGCCGTACGGGCACGCAGGACATGGGAACGGATCGCCATGTGCTGCCCCGACACCCAAGGCACCCTTCTCGATCAGCTCTATCTGGCAAGCCCCGCCAAAATACTTGAAAGCCTGCGGCACCACGGACATGGCAATGCCATACTTGTTGTGGCGCATAACCCCGGCATGGCGGCACTGGCACACATGCTGACGGATTGCCCCCCCGATCACCCGGCCTTCGAGCGATACACAACCTGTGCAACAACGGTACTTGATCTGTCGGCAGACAGCTGGCGCACTCTTGAACCCGGCGTCAGGGGGCGGCTGGTGGCTTTCGTTTCGCCCCGGGATCTGGAATGAAAACCCCGGCACAATGGCCGGGGCTTTCCCTGTGATACAGGCCTTCCTCAGTGCCCGAGGATCTGACTGAGGAACAGCTTGGTGCGATCCGACTGCGGATTGCTGAAAAATTCCTCGGGCTCGTTCTGTTCGACGATTTGCCCCTGGTCCATGAAGATCACACGGTCGGCCACCTGGCGGGCGAAGCCCATCTCATGGGTAACCACAAGCATCGTCATGCCTTCCTCGGCCAGTTCCACCATGGTATCGAGCACCTCCTTGATCATCTCGGGATCAAGGGCTGATGTGGGCTCGTCAAACAGCATGATGCGCGGCTTCATGCACAGGGCCCGGGCGATCGCCACCCGCTGCTGCTGCCCCCCTGAAAGCTGACCGGGATACTTGTCGGCCTGTTCGGGAATCTTCACCTTGCGCAGGAAATGCATGGCAATTTCCTCAGCCTCCTTGCGCGGCATCTTGCGCACCCAGATCGGCGCCAGGGTGCAGTTTTCGAGGATCGTCAGATGCGGAAACAGGTTGAAGTGCTGAAACACCATCCCCACTTCGCGGCGGATCTTGTCAATGTTCTTCAGATCCGACGAAAGCTCGGTGCCATCGACGATGATCTTGCCCTTCTGGTGTTCTTCCAGCCGGTTGATGCAGCGGATCAATGTGGATTTCCCCGAACCCGAAGGCCCGCAGATCACGATCCTTTCACCCCGGCTGACGGTCAGATTGATGTCCCGCAACACGTGAAACGAACCATACCACTTGTTCATGTTGACGATCTCGATCGCCGTTTCACCCGAAAGATGGTTATTGGTGGAAGCCGAACGGTTTTCTGTAGCGCGTTCAGACATAGCGTCGCTCCTTCGTATTAGTGGCCAGTCTGAAGCTTGCGCTCCAGATACATGGAGTAGCGGGACATGCAGAAGCAGAATATGAAGAACACGAATGCGATGAACGCATAAAGCTCCCACACGATGCCGGTCCATTCCGCGTTGGCCCGAATGGCATTGGCCCAGCCGAGCATGTCGAAAAGGCCGATGATGGATACAAGCGTCGTATCCTTGAACAGCCCTATGAAGGTGCTCACGATCCCGGGGATCGAGATCTTCAGCGCCTGAGGCATGATGATCAGCCGCTGTGCCTTCCAGTAATCGAGGCCAAGCGCATCGGCCGCCTCATACTGCCCCTTCGGAAGCGCGGCAAGGCCGCCACGGATCACCTCGGCCATGTAGGCCGCCGCAAACAGCGTGACCATGATCATCACCCGCAGGATGATATCGAACTCGGTGCCCGGAGGCAGGAACAGGTTCAGAAGGGTAGATGCCACGAACAGCAGTGTGATCAGCGGCACGCCGCGAATGAATTCGATGAACCCGACACAGAGCGACTTGACGATCAGCAGATCCGACTGTCGCCCAAGCGCCAGCACGATACCCAGCGGCAAGGAACCGACGATCCCGGTAACACCAAGCATGAGCGCCAGCGTAAGCCCCCCGAACTTGCGGCTTTCCACCGGGGCAAGCTCAAGAGGAATGCTCCCGGCCAATGTTGCAGCAACCGGACCGGCCAGAAAAAGCCACCATGCGACGGTTATCAGAACGGCAAGGATCAGCCCGAACAGAAAACCCACTGCCGGCGACAGGAAGCGATAGACAAGATAACCGATCACGAAACCGAAAAGCGCCATGGTCACGTTCCAGGCCGTTCCCCCCCACAGAAGCCAGACGGCCAGAAAGGGGAAAAGAGCCGAAAACCAGACCATCTTCGACGCCAGCCTGTCAAGAAAGAACGCGCCTCCGGCAACAAGGAATACCACATAGGCCAGGCCAGGTGCTCCTACCCGATACAGCATCCAGCAACCGATAACCAGGAAAACACCCCAGGCGATCTTCAGACCCGACGGCATCGGATTGAACAGGACCGGTGCCAGCGCCACAAACATCAGAACGAAGGCCAGCACCGGCCGCCAATAGAGATTTTCGGGATAGAAACCGAACATCAACTGGTTGAAGCGTTCGTTGATCACCCCCCAGCAGGCGCCGGCTTCACCCTGCAGGATCTCGCGACATTCATTGAGCGATCCGGCATTCCACACGCTGTTCATGAGCCAGGGCAGGATGGCCGCCAGAACCCAGAAGATGAGATAGGCCGTGATCACTGTCATGAGCGAGTTCAGCCAGCCGGAAAAGAGATTTTCCTTCATCCAGCCGATAATGCCCACTTCTGTCGGCGGCGGAGCCTTCTCGGGGAGCATTTCGGTACGAACATAGGATTTGGTGCTCATATCAACGCTCCGTCAGTTTCACGCGCTCATTATACCAGTTCATCACGCTGGAAATCAGCAACGAGATGGTCAGGTAGATGAGCATCAGAAGAAGAAGGCACTCTAGCTCGCGGCCGGTCTGGTTCAGCGTGATTCCGCCAAGCGTGCCCGTGATGTCCATGTAACCCACCGCAATGGCCAGCGACGAGTTCTTGGTCAGGTTCAGATATTGTGAAATCAGCGGCGGGATGATCACCCGAAGCGCCTGCGGCAGGATCACCAGGCTCATGATCCGGCCGGAACGCAGACCCAGTGCGGCCGCAGCCTCGGACTGACCTTTCGAAATCGCCATGATCCCGGCACGCACGATCTCGGCGATGAAGGCTGCCGTATAGAAGGAAAGCGCAAGCCACAGTGCCAGGAACGAGGCGCGCAGATGTATGCCATCCCTGAAGTTGAAGCCCTTGATCTCTGGCACGACGAAGAAAAGCCCGAGCAGCCACAGCACGAAGACGGTTGGCAACACCACGACCGCCAGACGAAGATGCCAGGTTTTCGGCCGGTCGCCGGTTGCCGCCTGAACCCTGTCGGCCCGACGCTTGATCAGGCCCGAAATCAGGATTCCGCCGATCAGCACGCAGAGAATCACGATCAGGTCAAGGCTGACCTCGAACCGGAAACTGTTGTTATAAAACCCTTCGAGCAACTTGATGTTGCCAAGGCTGTAGCTGAAAACCGGCTCGGGAATGTAAGTGCCCCGATTGGTAACGGCCACGGTGCCGCCAAGCAGCATCTCGGCTTCGCCGCTCTTGAAGTCTCTCGGGGCCGGCAGGGTTTCGGTGATGATCGCCATCAGGAACACGATCCACAACAGTGTCGGCACGTTGCGCAGAGCTTCCACGTAAACCGTCATCACCCGGCCGACCAGCCAGTTCTTCGAAAGCCGCAGCACCCCGACGAATACGCCGATGATGGTCGCAAGAACACAGCCCAGAACAGCAACCAGCAATGTGTTCAGCAGCCCGATAAAGGCCGCCCGGGCATGGGTGTCGCGCGAAGTGTATTCGATCAGCCTCTGGTTGATGTCATAGCTCGCAGGCTCTTTCAGAAACCCGAAATCGATCTCCTTCCCGAGCGAGGCCAGATTGTTCATCGTGTTGCTGACAATCCATCCCATGCCGATGAGAAAGGCGATCAGTGCGGCCACCTGAATGGTGATCGACCTGTAGCGCGAGTCGTAAATCAGCATTCCAAGCCGGAACGACTCCTTCGGAGGATCGGTCAGTGTTGTCATGAGAGACTTCCCTGCATCCCCGGTTACATCCCCCCACACGAGCAGGCGCGCTCATGTGGCCCCGGGGTAATTTCCTGTTTCCAGATAGGACAAGGGCGCGGGTTTTCCGCGCCCTCGCCTGGGATTTTCAGATCAACGGAACGGGGGCGAGTAGACCAGGCCGCCGTCTTTCCACTGAGCGTTCAGGCCACGGGCCAGACCGATCGGGGTGTTCTCGCCGATGTTTTTCTCGAACAGCTCGCCATAGTTGCCACCGGCCTTGATGGCACGGTAGGCCCACTGCTTGTCGAGGCCGAACATGGCGCCCAGATCACCCTCGGTGCCCAGAATACGGTTGATTTCCGGATTCTGTGTGCCCTTGGCCAGTTCGTCGATGTTGGCCGAGGTGATGCCCAGCTCTTCGGCCGAGATCAGCGCGTTCAGCGTCCAGCGCACGATGTCGCCCCATTGCTGATCGCCATGGCGCACCAGCGGGCCGAGCGGCTCTTTCGAGATGATTTCCGGCAGGATGATGTGATCCTTGGGGTTCTCGAAGGACGCGCGCGTGGCGGCAAGCCCCGAAGCATCGGTGGTATAGGCATCACAGGCTCCGGCCAGATACTGCTGCTGGCCTTCGGCGTTGGTTTCGATCGGCACCGGCTCGTAAGACATGTTGTTGGCGCGGAAGAAATCCGCAAGGTTGAGCTCGGTGGTGGTGCCGGTCTGGATGCAGATCGTGGCACCGTCCAGATCCTTCGCCGAAGTCACTCCAAGGCTCTTGGGAACCATGAAGCCCTGGCCGTCATAATAGTTGATCCCCACGAACTCGAACTTCAGATCGACATCGCGGGAGAACGTCCAGGTGGTGTTGCGGGCCAGCATGTCAACTTCGCCGGAAGCCAGCGCGGTAAAGCGCGTCTTGCCGGTGGTGGGCACGAATTCGACAGCCGTCGGGTCTCCGAGCACCGCAGCCGCCACGGCGCGGCAGACACCAACGTCAAAACCATCCCAGTTACCGTTTGCGTCGGGCGCAGCAAAACCGACCAGGCCGGTCGAAACGCCGCAGTTCAGCTTGCCGCGCGCCTTGACGTCGTCAAGCGTACCGGCAGCAACTGCACCAGCGGCAACCCCGGCAACGGCCAGTGCTCCAAAAAATACGGTTTTCTTCATGTTTACCTCTTCCTGTGTTCCCGCCCGTCTGCGGGCGGCTTTACCGGCCAGGACGGCCGGGGGCGATAGGATGAAGGGCTTTCCCTTCAATGCCCCGTAGTTTGCGCAAAATGTAAAGAAAGCGTCAAGGGCCATATCGCATGTAATCGCCCAAAACACTCGGGTTTTCCGACAAAATGTTTCGCCGGAAAGGGCCTTGCCCGGAAAGCAGCCTTACAAGAGACCGAAAAAACGGGCCGCATGAAGAAAGTCGCGTGCCCTGGCTGCCGATTCTCTGCGGGCCAGATCATCTGCACCCCACTGCTCTTCCTGCCATTTCTCGTCGATCCGCGAAAGCGCCCAGAGTTCTTCGGACGGCATCAGGTGACGGGTTGCCGCAAGCCCGATGATCAGGGATCCCGACAAGCCGACAAGATCATGCAGTGCCGTCAGCCGGAACGGGTCCATCGCCTCGACCAGCCGGCGAAGCGTCAGCAGAGCCCGCGTATCCTGCGGCGCGTGAACGATTCCCTCGCGCACCTCCAGCCCCGCGCCCAGTTCCCTTGCTGCCCATTCCAGAAGCGGATCCCACGCCGCATCCTGACGCGCGCGCAATTCCTTCGGTGCAGTGGCACGATAACACAGAAGATCCGTATCGCCGTAATCGGCAATCATGCCGGCAACTTCCCGGTGCTGAACGGCCACCTTGTCGATCGCCGCATTCGCCGAACGTGTGCAGGGCATTGTCGCGGGATCGACATCTTCGCCCTGCGCCTGCCATTCCTTGACAATGGCGGACGCAAGCGCCTCGGTCGGCACCAGAAGGGGGGCCTTGGCCGGGGTTTTCACCCGGCGTCCGTCAAGCAGGATTTCATAACCGCCATTGGCGGGTGCATGGGTTGCATCCTTCCAGAAGCGCTTCCGTTTCCAGCCGGCGCTCATAGCATTTCTCCATCAAACGGGTCCTCGGGCACATCGTCTTCGTGCCATCCGAGAAGCTTCCAGGTGTTGCGCATATGTGCCGGCAGCGGGGCCGTGATGAACAGGGGCTTCCCCGTTACCGGATGCATCAGGCGAAGCGAACGGGCATGCAGGTGCAGCTTCCGGCTGATCCCGCCGCCCAGTTGTGCGCCCCAGCCATCGCCCCGGTTCTCCTGCCCCGAGCCACCGTATTTGCCATCGCCGATGATCGGATGGCCGATTTCCCCCATATGGGCCCGCAGCTGGTGCGTGCGCCCGGTTACCGGCACCAGAGCCGCCCAGCTGACACGCCGACCAAGCGCCGAAAGAACCGCATAATCGGTGGTCGCCCTTTTGGCGCCTTCGGTCAGCGGCACCTCACGCGGGTGGATGCAGCGCATCCTTTCCCCCTCGCCGCCACGCCCATGCCCGCCGGCCTTTACCAGACCGTAACGGATCGTCCCCATCCGCGGATCCGGCAGGCCCGCGATGGCGGCCCAGTAGATCTTGCGCGTATCGCGATCACGGAAGGCCCGGGTCAGCACCCGCGCCGCAGCCCGGGTGCGCGCCATCAGCAGAACGCCCGAGGTATCCTTGTCGAGTCGGTGTACGAGTCGCGGCGGCTCGTCGGCACCAAACCGCAGGGCTTCGGCCAGCGCATCGACATGACGGCTCTGTCCGGTTCCCCCCTGAACGGGCAGGCCGGGCGGCTTGTTGAGGGCCAGGATGTGTTCATCTCGAAAGATGACACAGGAACGGATCATCCGCGCATCCGCCTCGCTGATTTCACGCGGGGGGGGCGATGGCCTGGCCGTGCCTTCGGGCTCGGGCAACGGGGGCACCCGAACGGTCTGCCCCGCCTCGATCCGCTGGCCGGGCTTCACCCGCCCGCCATCAAGGCGGATCTCGCCCTTGCGACACATCTTTTCGATCCGGCCCTGGGGCACATGCGGAAACTGTCGGCGAAACCAGCGATCAAGGCGCTGGCCGGCATCCTGGGGCGTGATCTCGATCTTGCGAACCGGGCTCATGTCATCATCCAGCGCGCAGCCGCAAGCCCCGCCACCATCGCCGCAAGCGCCAGCAGCACCGAAGCGGCGGCATAGGCCGCCGCCATGGCGACTTGTCCGCGCTCGTAAAGGGTGATCGCATCAAGCGAGAAGGCGGAAAAGGTGGTAAACCCGCCCAGGATCCCCGTCATCAGGAAGGGCGCCAGCCGGGTTGCGTCCTTGTGCGCCAGCACCACCACCAGCACACCCATGGCGAAGGAACCGATGATATTGACCGCCAGCGTTCCCCATGGAAATCCATGCCCCATGACATGGACGGCCAGGCGCCCCGTCAGATAACGCAGGGACGCGCCAACCGCCCCTCCGATTGCAACTTGCAGCAAGGTATGATTCATGCGCCCTCTTTTTACTGCGCCACGGGTCTTGTCAACTGATGGCCCGCCTCATGCACGGTTCCTGCGGCTGCGCAGCCTGGCGAAATAATCCAGACGTTTCTTCAGTTCGCGCTCGAAGCCACGGTCAACCGGCAGGTAATACACCCCGCGCTTCATCGCTTCGGGAAAGTAGTTCTGCCCCGAAAAACCATCTTCGGTATCGTGGTCATAAGCATAGCCTTCGCCATATCCCTGCTCTTTCATCAGCCTGGTCGGCGCATTCCGAATATGCTTCGGCGGAGGTTCCGAGCCGGTTTTCCCCGCCGCAGCCATTGCCGCCTTGTAGCCCGCATAGGCCGCATTCGACTTGGGCGCCAGCGCCAGATAGATCACCGCCTGGGCCAGCGCCAGTTCGCCTTCGGGGCTTCCCAGGCGCTCATATGTTTCCCAGGACCGCAGGCATACGGCCTGCGCATTCACATCGGCAAGACCTATATCCTCAACCGCCATCCGGGTGATTCGGCGGGCCAGATAGCGCGGATCTTCGCCCCCCCGAAGCATCCGCGCCAGCCAGTAAAGCGCCGCGTCCGGATCCGATCCCCGCACCGATTTGTGCAACGCCGAAACAAGATTGTAATGTTCGTCTCCCCCCTTGTCGTATTTCGCGGCCCGGCGCATCAGGCGGCAGGTCAGTGTTTCGCCGTCAAGCCGGCCGGAGACATCTTTCCAGGACATGATCTGTTCGATCAGGTTCAGCAATGCCCGTCCGTCGCCATCGGCCATCTCGAGCAGTATCTCGCGCGCCGCGCCGTCAAGCGGCAGCTTCCGGCCAAGTTCGCTTTCGGCCCGCTGAGTCAGCAATTCGAGATCGGCAAGCTTCAGCCGCTCCAGAACCAGCACCTGCGCACGGCTCAGAAGGGCCGCATTCAGTTCGAAGGAAGGGTTTTCCGTGGTCGCTCCGATCAGGTGGATCGTTCCGTCTTCCATGTAGGGCAGAAAGCTGTCCTGCTGTGCCTTGTTGAAACGGTGTATCTCGTCAACGAACAACAGCGTTCCACGCCCGTTGCCCCGGCGCATGCGGGCAGCATCGAAAACCTTCTTCAGTTCTGCCACCCCCGAAAACACGGCGCTGATCTGAACGAAATGCAGATCGGTTTCCGCGGCCAGCAAACGGGCAATCGTGGTTTTTCCGACCCCGGGCGGCCCCCAAAGTATCATGGACAAGAGGCTGCCCCCCGCAAGCATTGCCCCGACAGGGCCATCCGCCCCCAGAAGGTGATCCTGCCCGATCACTTCGGCCAGCCGGCGTGGACGCAGCCTGTCGGCCAGCGGGTGGGGCGCATCCGAGGCGGCCGGCGATGTTTCGGCAGAATCGAACAGATCGGGCATGCGCCAAGCTTAGGGCCCAGGCGGAAGCGATGGAAGATCCCATCTGACAGGTTGCAGGCGGCGGCACAGCCCCGCGCACATCGGCGATGCGGAAAACCGCATCCTGCCCGTTCGGAACATGTCCTTTTAGACAGGTTGCCGGATTTCAAATCAACTATAAGATGCAACAATCCTTGGCAGACCAGAGAACCATGTCATGAAAGAGAGTGAATTTGATCTCATAAGAAATTTGAGGAAACTTCCCGTGAAAGTACGATCGGAGCTGCTCGACTTCCTGGGCGCCAGATCCGTGGGGGAGGAACAGCTGAACAGGATGCTCGAAGAATTCCGCAGTTCGGTCCGGGAAAGGCGGACGCTCGCCGGGAACGGATGAGCATCCGCCGGGAACGGCAGAAAAGAACCCGCCAACCGGCGGGTTCTTGCATTTTCATCAGCTATCGATGGCCGAAGCCCGGGCTTCGGCCGAGGCTCAGTCTTCGGCTGGCTCTTCGGTTTCCTCACGCACCTTGTCGGCCGCACCCTTGGCAGCGGGGTCACGGTCAACCAGTTCCACGATCGCCATCGGTGCCATGTCGCCATAGCGGAACCCGGCTTTCAGAACGCGCACGTAACCACCCTGGCGATCCTTGTAGCGGGGCCCAAGAACCTCGAACAGCTTGGCGACATGCTGCTCCTGCTTCAGACGGCTTGCCGCCTGGCGGCGGGCATGCAGATCGCCGCGCTTGCCAAGGGTGATCAGCTTGTCGGCCACACGCTTCAGTTCCTTCGCCTTGGGCAGGGTTGTCTTGATCTGTTCATGCTCGATCAGAGAGCCGGCCATGTTGGCGAACATCGCCTTGCGGTGTTCATGGGTGCGGTTGAGCTTGCGATAGCCCTTCTTGTGACGCATCTTTCCATTCCTTCACGTTCTGCTTTTGCTTTGTCCGGGGCCCCATGCGCCGGGGCCCTCTCCTTGGGGCAGGGTGCCCGGGTTCTGACGGGATCAGAACTGATCCTCGTATTTCTTCGCGAGTTCCTCGATATTTTCGGGCGGCCAGTCTTCGACATCCATGCCCAGATGCAGCCCCATGCCGGAAAGCACCTCCTTGATCTCGTTCAGCGACTTGCGGCCGAAGTTCGGCGTGCGCAGCATTTCGGCTTCGGTCTTCTGGATCAGATCGCCGATATAGACGATATTGTCGTTCTTCAGGCAGTTGGCCGAGCGCACCGAAAGCTCGAGCTCATCCACCTTCTTCAGCAGAAGCGGATTGAATTCGAGTCCGTCCTCCTCTTCCTGGCGGCCCGCAGCTTCGGGCTCTTCGAAATTGACGAAGATCGAAAGCTGATCCTGAAGAATACGCGCAGCGAAGGCCACCGCATCTTCAGGTGTTACCGAACCGTCGGTTTCAAGCTTGAGGGTAAGCTTGTCGTAATCCAGAACCTGGCCCTCACGGGTCGGCTGCACATCGTATGAAACCTTCTTCACCGGCGAATAGATCGCATCGATCGGAATAAGCCCGATCGGCGCATCTTCGGGGCGGTTCTTGTCGGCCGGCATATAGCCCTTGCCGGTATTCACGGTCAGTTCCATGAACAGGTCGGCGCCCTCGTCAAGGTGACAGATCACATGATCCTTGTTCAGGATTTCAATGCCTGCGCTTTCGGAAATGTCGCCGGCAGTAATCACCGCCGGCCCCTTGGCGGAAATCGAAAGCCGTTTCGAGCCTTCGGCTTCCATCCGGATCGCCACGCCCTTCAGGTTCAGCACGATGTCGGTCACGTCTTCGCGCACGCCGGCGATCGACGAAAATTCATGCAGAACATTGTCGATCTGGGCACTGGTAATCGCCGCACCCTGCAGACTTGACAGCAGCACCCGGCGCAGCGCATTACCCAGTGTCAGACCGAAGCCACGTTCGAGCGGTTCCGCCACGACGGTTGCTTCCCTGGCCGGATCCTTCCCGGGAATGACTTCAAGCTGCGTCGGCTTGATCAGTTCTTGCCAGTTCTTGTGGATCATGTGTGTCGCCTCCATTCCTGTTTTCGGCCCATGTCCGTTGCCGAAAACGCCCGAGGTTCAAATGACTTTCACGGGGCACATTATTTCTGGCGTGCGCCCCATGCAGATAACGGTCCGGCTAGACGCGGCGGCGTTTCGGCGGCCGGCAGCCGTTGTGCGGAATTGGCGTGACATCCCGGATCGATGTGATGACCAGCCCCAGGGCGGCAAGGGCACGCAGGGCGCTTTCCCGGCCCGAACCCGGCCCCTGCACCTCGACTTCCAGGGTCTTCACCCCGTGTTCCATGGCCTTGCGGCCTACGTCTTCGGCAGCCATCTGGGCGGCATAGGGGGTGGATTTCCGCGATCCCTTGAAGCCCATCGTCCCCGCCGAGGACCAGGCAATTGCATTTCCCTGAACATCGGAGATCAGGATCTTGGTATTGTTGAACGAACTGTTCACATGCGCAACGCCCGAGGCAATGTTCTTGCGGGCCTTGCGGCGGGTGCGTGTCTTGTCGCGTGCCATCTGTCGATCCCCCTCCTATTTCTTCTTGCCGGCAATCGGGCGGGCAGGCCCCTTGCGCGTGCGCGCGTTGGTGTGGGTACGCTGACCGCGCACCGGGAGATTGCGGCGATGGCGCAGGCCACGGTAGCACCCCAGATCCATCAGGCGCTTGATATTCATCTGCACCTCACGGCGCAGGTCACCTTCGACAAGATAGTTGGCGTCGATGTCTTCGCGGATCTTCAGAACTTCCGAATCCGTCAGTTCGTTGACGCGTTTGGCCGGATCTATGCCAACGGATTCACAGATCCGGTTGGCGGACGAGCGGCCAATGCCAGTGATGTAGGTAAGGGCAATCGCGACCGGTTTGTGGGTCGGGATGTTGACGCCGGCGATACGTGCCACGTGTTCTTTTCCTTTCGTTGCGGTTCCGTAATCCCAGAACCTTTTTTCACAACGTAAGCCCGAAGGCGTGTTGCCTGCGGGCTATTGCTGATTTCGCTGATGGTGAAGAACGGGAAGAGCCTCAGAAACGCCCCGTGCTTCACGTCGATTCTCTTGCGAGAGGTGCCCAATTAGGTTGTTTTCGACCTCCCGTCAAGAGCCCGGACGACCGTCAAGCACCAAAGCAATTTCCTGTGCCACCGTATCGATCGGGGCAAGACCGTTGACCGGATACAAAAGCCCCTTGGCATAATAATAACCGATCAGCGGAGAGGTTTTCTTGTAATATTCCATCAGCCTGGTTTTCAGCGCTTCCGGGTTGTCGTCGGCACGGCGCTTCAGGTTCGTCGAACCGCATTTGTCGCACTTGCCCTCAACCTTCGTCGGCCGCGTGTCGTCATGATAGACCTCGCCGCATTCCCCGCAGGTATAGCGCCCGGAAATACGCCTGACCAGTTCATCATCGTCAACGCGTAATTCGATCACCGCGTCAAGCGCCTGTCCGTGGCGCGCCAGCAGATCACCAAGCGCATCGGCCTGGGCCAGCGTCCGGGGAAAACCATCGAAGATGAAACCGCCGCCGGGTCTTTCCTGCAGCTTTTCCTCGATCAGCCCGATCACGATCTCGTCGGTAACCAGCTCGCCGGCATCCATGATCCTGGCAACCTTCACACCCATTTCCGAACCGGAATTGCGTGCCTCGCGCAGCATGTCTCCTGTGGAAAGCTGAATCATGCCGCGCTCTTTCTCAAGGCGCCGCGCCTGGGTGCCCTTGCCCGCGCCGGGCGGACCAAGCAGGATGATGTTCATCTGTTGAGCTTCCTTTTTCGCCGGCCTCCGGCTCCGTCACGCTTCTTGCGGCCAAGCTGCGACTTTTCGATCAGGCTTTCATACTGATGCGCCAGAAGATGCGACTGAACCTGCTGGATCGTGTCCATCGTGACCGAAACGACGATCAGCACGGAAGTGCCGCCGAAATAGAACGGGATATTGAATTCCGCGCGCAGAAGATCGGGCAGCAGCCCCACCGCCGCCAGATAGGCCGCACCGATCACCAGCAGTCGCGTCACCACATATTCCAGATATTCGGCCGTCTTCTTGCCAGGGCGGATACCGGGGATGAATCCGTTCTGATTCTTCAGGTTCTCCGCCACTTCCTCGGGCTTGAACGACACGTTGAAGGTATAGAAGAACGTGAAGAAGATGATCATCACCGCGAAGAACAGCAGATAAAGCGGCTGCCCCGGGCCGAAATAGGCCAGGATGGTTGACATGACCGGCCCGGTCTGCTCGCCCGAGAAGGTGGCAATGGTAGTGGGCAGAAGCAGCAGGGAACTGGCAAAGATCACCGGGATCACACCCGCCGGGTTTACCTTGACCGGCAGATGCGAACTGCTGCTGTCATATACCTTCATCCCCACCTGCCGGCGCGGGTACTGGATATGGATCTTGCGCAGGGCACGCTCCATGAATACCACGAAGGCGATCACCGCTATCACCATGAGAATCACCCCCACGATCACCACCGGGCTAAGCCCGCCCGAACGCCCCTGGCTGAAGAACTGGGCCAGTGCCGCGGGAATCTCGGCAACGATGCCGACAAAGATGATCAGAGAAATGCCATTGCCGATACCGCGCGCGGTGATCTGCTCACCCAGCCACATCAGGAACATGGTGCCGCCCACAAGGGTGATCACCGTTGCCGCCTGGAAATAAAGCCCCGGGTTCTGCACCAGATCCCCGGCCTCAAGCGACTTGGCCAGCCCGTAGGCCTGGAAGGTTGCCAGGAAAACCGTGCCATAGCGGGTATACTGGTTGATCTTCTTGCGCCCCTGCTCGCCTTCCTTCTTCAACTGTTCGAGCGGCTTGTACATCGACGCCATCAACTGAATGATGATCGATGCCGAGATATACGGCATGATCCCGAGGGCAAAGATGCCCATCCTCGTCAGCGCCCCTCCCGTGAACATGCCAAGGATCCCGCCGATCCCCGATTGCGCGCCTTCCATGAATTCACGCAATGCATTTGCATCGATCCCCGGCACCGGTATGAAGGTGCCGATGCGATAAACGATCAGCAATCCGAGCGTGAAGAAGATCCGCTGGCGCAGCTCGGTCGCCTTGCCAAGCGCGCTCCAGCTCATGTTTGCCGCCATCTGTTCCGCTGCAGAAGCCATGCTCTCTCTCTCTTTATGGCAGCGCCGCCGAACCGGTTTCCGGTCGGCGGCGCTGGAAAACCTGTCTGTTATTTAAGCGGCCGCAACGCCGCTCACAAGCGCTTATTCAGCCACTGCCGAAGCCGTGACCGTCAATTTGCCACCGGCCTTCTCGACAATTTCGATCGCCGATTTAGATGCGCCGGTTACCGACAGATCGACTTTCGCCTTGAAATCGCCCTTGGCCAGCACCCGGATACCATCCTTCCGGCGCCGCACAAGGCCGCTTTCCACCAGCGCGTCCTCGGTGATCGGCTTTTTCGCATCAAGCTTCTTCGCATCGATGAACTTCTGGATCAGGCCGAGATTCACCACCGCATACTGCTTGCGGTTGGGCTTGTTGAAGCCGCGCTTGGGAAGCCGCTGGTAAAGCGGCATCTGGCCGCCTTCGAAGCCCTTGATGGCCACGCCCGAACGGGATTTCTGCCCCTTGATGCCACGGCCACCGGTCTTGCCCTTGCCCGAACCGGGGCCACGGCCAACGCGCTTGCGGGATCTGGTCGCACCGGGATTGTCGCGCAGTTCATTGAGTTTCATGTCGCTCTCTCCTTTGCCGGATGCAGCCCGCGAGCGAAGGGGCCGAACACGGCTTTCGATTGGGTTTCAGGGGCCGCAAACGACCACCTCCGGGCCGCGGCCTCAGCCGCGCTCCTCGACGATTTCCACCAGATGCGGGATCTTGTTGATCATGCCGCGAATCGCGGGCGTGTCTTCAAGTTCGCGCGTCCTGTGCATCTTGTTCAGACCCAGTCCGATCAGTGTCTGACGCTGGATGGCAGGGCGGCGGATCGGGCTGCCGATCTGCCTGATGACAATGGTTTTCTTCTTGGCCATGTGATCAGCTCCTTACGCCTGTGCGTTTTCGGCCGCCGGGGTTGCCTCGGCTTCCGGTCTGCGCAGGATGTCGGCCACCTTCTTGCCGCGACGCTGAGCCACCATGCGGGGGCTTGATTCCTTGGTCAGCGCGTCGATGGTGGCACGCACCATGTTGTAGGGGTTCTGCGAACCGATCGACTTGGCCACGACATCCTGCACGCCAAGCATTTCGAATACCGCACGCATCGGACCACCGGCAATGATCCCGGTGCCCGCCGGAGCGGTGCGCATGATCACCTTGCCGGCACCGTGGCGCCCTTCCATGTCATGGTGCAGGGTGCGGCCCTCGCGCAGCGGCACACGGATCAGATTGCGCTTGGCCTGTTCGGTGGCCTTGCGGATGGCCTCGGGCACTTCCTTGGCCTTGCCCTTGCCGAAACCCACGCGGCCCTTCTGATCGCCCACCACGACAAGCGCGGCGAATCCGAAGCGCTTGCCGCCCTTCACGGTTTTCGAAACCCGGTTGATCGTGACGAGACGATCGGCGAATTCGGGGGTTTCCTCGCGTTCGCGGCGGTCCCGGCGTCTGCTTTCTCGTGCCATTGTCGTCTCCTCAGAATTTCAGGCCGCCTTCGCGGGCCGCCTCGGCAAGCGCCTTGACCTTGCCGTGATACAGAAAACCGCCGCGATCGAAATAGCATTCCGTCACCTTGGCCTTCTTCGCCCGCTCGGCGATGGCCTTGCCGACCTTCGCCGCAGCTTCGATGTTGTTCTTGCCGACAACGCCCAGTTCCTTCTCGAGCGACGATGCCGCGGCGATGGTAACACCCCGCTCGTCGTCGATCAGTTGAACGCTGATGTTCCTGTTGCTGCGATGAATGCTCAGGCGCAGACGCCCGTTCGCATTGTGGCGCAGCTTGTTCCGAACGCGCAGGCGGCGTTTGAGGAACAGATCCCGTTTGCTGTTTGCCATCTTTGCCGTCCTTACTTCTTCTTGCCTTCCTTGCGGAAGATGTATTCGTCCTTGTACTTGATGCCCTTGCCCTTGTAGGGCTCGGGCTTGCGCCATTCGCGGATATTCGCCGCCACCTGGCCCACAAGCTGCTTGTCGATACCTTCCACCACGATCTCGGTATTCTTGGGCACGGTGATCTGCACACCTTCGGGCACCTTGAATTCCACATCGTGGCTGTAACCGAGCTGCAGTTTCAGAACATTCCCCTGAAGCTGGGCGCGGTAACCGATGCCGTTGATCTCAAGCTCCTTCTTGAAACCCTCTGTCACACCCTTCACACAATTCTCGATCTGGGTGCGGCTCATGCCCCACTGCTGGCGCGCCCGCTTGGAACTGCCGCGCGGGGTGATGGTGACCTCGCCATCGCCGATGGCGATGCTCACATCATCCGTGGCGGTGAAGGAAAGCGCGCCCTTCGGCCCCTTCACTTCAAGCGTCTGGCCTGAAAGGCTTGCGGTGACACCGGAAGGAAGCGGAACCGGTTTCTTGCCGATACGTGACATTTCCGACCTCCTCAGAATACGGTGCAGAGCACTTCACCGCCAACATTGGCGCTGCGTGCTGCCGCATCAGACATGACACCCTTGGGCGTGGAAACAATCGAAACCCCGAGGCCCTGGCGGACCAGCGGAATTTCCTTCGCCCCCATGTAAACCCGGCGGCCGGGCTTGGAGACACGCTTGATTTCACGGATCACCGGGGTGCCGTCATGGTATTTCAGGCTGATTTCAAGAGCCGGATGGCCATCTTTGCCGGTGATCTTTTCATACCCCCGGATATAGCCTTCATCCGCCAGCACATCGAGCACCCAGGCACGCAGCTTGGACGCGGGCGTCACCACGGTGGACTTGCCGCGCATCTGTGCGTTGCGGATACGGGTGAGCATATCGCCGATAGGATCGTTCATAGCGTCTCTCCCTTACCAGCTCGACTTGATCAGACCGGGGATCTTCCCGTCCGAACCAAGCTCGCGCAACGCAATCCGCGAGATCTTCATCTTGCGATAATAGGCATGCGGGCGTCCCGTCAGCTGACACCGGTTGTGCAGCCGTGTAGGTGACGAGTTGCGAGGCAGCTTCGCCAGCTTCAGATGCGCCTTGAAGCGCTCTTCCATCGGGCGGCTTTCGTCATTCGCGATTTCCTTCAGCGCGGCGCGCTTGGCGGCATATCTGGCCACCAGGCGCTGGCGCTTCTTTTCGCGTTCGATCATTGCTTTCTTTGCCATGTCTCTAACTCTCTCCCCGCACTCAGCTGTTGAACGGCATGTTGAAATGTTTCAGCAGGGCCTTGGCCTCTGCATCCGTTTCAGCCGTCGTGCAGATGATGATGTCCATCCCCCAGATCTCGTCGACCTTGTCATAATCGATTTCAGGGAAAACGATATGCTCCTTCAGCCCCATGGCATAGTTGCCGCGGCCGTCGAAGCTCTTGCCGGAAATACCACGGAAATCACGCACGCGCGGCAGGGCGATGGTGATCAGGCGATCCAGGAATTCATACATCCGATCGCCGCGCAAGGTAACCTTGGCACCAAGCGGCATGCCTTCGCGCACCCTGAAACCGGCAATCGATTTCTTGGCGCGCGTAGTCACCGCCTTCTGGCCGGCGATGATCGTCAGATCCTCGACCGCCGAGCGGGCCTTCTTGCTGTCGCGCACGGCTTCGGCGCCGCAGCCGATATTGAGAACGATCTTCTCAAGACGCGGGATCTGCATCACATTCCTGTAGCCGAACTCTTCCCTGAGCGCGGGCGCGATGCTTTCCTTGTATTGCGCCTTCAGACGCGGGGTGTAATTTGCGGTATCAAGCATCGATCACCTCACCGGATTTCTTGGCATACCGCACCTTCCTGCCGTCTTCCACACGGAAGCCGACACGGGTGGGCCCACCTTCTTTGGGATCAACGATCGCCAGGTTGGAAAGATCGATCGGCATTGCCTTGGGAATGCGGCCGCCCTGGCTGTTCTGGCTCTGGCGCTGATGGCGGATGGCAATGTTGATGCCCTCCACCACGGCCTTGCCGGCTTTCGGGCTGATGGAAACGATCACGCCTTCCTTGCCCCTGTCCTTGCCGGCAAGCACGATCACCTTGTCGCCTTTCTTCAGTTTCGCAGCCATCTTACAGCACCTCCGGGGCAAGCGAGATGATCTTCATGAAGTTCTTCTGCCGCAGCTCGCGAACCACAGGGCCGAAGATGCGGGTGCCGACCGGCTCGTTGTTGTTGTTGAGAATGACAGCCGCGTTGCGATCGAAGCGGATGGCGGTTCCGTCTTCACGACGCACCTCCTTTGCCGTGCGCACGACAACCGCCTTGCGCACGTCCCCCTTCTTCACGCGACCGCGCGGGATGGCTTCCTTCACCGAAACGACGATGATATCGCCAACAGACGCATATTTGCGCTTGGAGCCTCCCAGAACCTTGATGCACTGAACGCGACGGGCGCCGCTGTTGTCAGCTACATCCAGATTGGTCTGCATCTGGATCATTGTGGTTTCTCCCGACCTTTGGGGTAACAACCCCAGGGTTTCGATCAAACCGGAATGTGAAAGCCTAGTTGGCGATCACCTCCCAGCGTTTCGTTTTCGATTTCGGTGCACATTCGATGATGCGCACCTCGTCGCCTACCTTGAACGCATTGTTCGCATCATGCGCCCGGTATTTCTTCGATTTGCGAATGGTCTTCTTCAGAACCGGATGACGGAAACGGCGCTCGACCAGAACGGTAACAGTCTGGTCGTTCCTGTCGCTGGTAACGGTGCCTTGCAGAATACGTTTGGGCATTTCTCAAAGGCTCCTCATTCGGCGGCCGCTTGCGCAGCGATCTCGTTCAGAACGGTTTTCACGCGCGCGATATCGCGGCGCACCTGACGCATCCGCGCAGTGTTCTCAAGCTGCCCGGTGGCCTGCTGGAAGCGCAGGTTGAAGGCCTCTTTCTTGAGGCTCTCCAGCTGCTCCTTCAGCTGGTCGGGCGTCTTTTCTCTCAACTCCTTGGCATCCATGCCTTCTTTTCCTTCTTCTCACATCACCGGAGGGCCCGCAGCCGGTTACCCTGTTTTCCGGTGGACCTGGCAGGCATTGCTGCCGTTGCAAAACCAAAGACCCGCACCCCGCCCCCCGGGGCCGGCACCCGTTCCTACCAGTCCTCGCGAACGACCGTGCGCGTCTTGATCGGCAGCTTCATCGCAGCGAGGCGGAGTGCCTCCCTTGCCACAGATTCGGATACGCCGTCAATCTCGAACATGATCCGTCCGGGCTTCACGCGCGCAGCCCAGTAATCCACCGAGCCCTTGCCCTTGCCCATCCGCACTTCGGCGGGCTTGCTGGTTACGGGCACATCGGGAAAGATGCGGATCCACACCCGACCCTGACGCTTCATGTGGCGCGTCATGGCACGACGGGCAGCCTCGATCTGGCGCGCGGTGATGCGCTCGGGCTGAAGCGCCTTCAGCCCATAGGTGCCGAAATTGAGCTCGGTGCCGCCCTTGGCCTTGCCATGGATGCGGCCCTTGAACTGCTTGCGATATTTCGTGCGCTTGGGTTGCAGCATCTCTCTATCTCCTCAGCGACGGCCGCCGGCACCGCGCGGGGCCGGGCCTTCCTGGAGTTCCTGTTGACGGCGGTCATGCGCCTGGGGATCGTGCTCCATGATCTCGCCCTTGAAGATCCACACCTTGATCCCGATGATGCCATAGGGAGTCATCGCGCGTGCGGTGGCGTAATCGATATCGGCACGCAACGTATGCAGCGGCACCCGGCCTTCGCGATACCATTCGGTGCGGGCGATCTCGGCCCCGCCAAGGCGCCCGGCAACGTTCACCCGGATACCGAGCGCCCCCATGCGCATGGTATTCTGCACCGCCCGTTTCATCGCACGGCGGAAGGAGATACGGCGCTCAAGCTGCTGGGCGATGCTGTCAGCCACCAGCTGGGCGTCCATCTCGGGCTTGCGCACCTCGACAATGTTGAGATGCAGTTCGCTGTCGGTCATGTTGGCCAGCTTCTTGCGCAGGGTTTCTATATCGGCCCCCTTCTTGCCGATGATCACGCCCGGACGCGCCGTATGGATCGTGACCCGGCACTTCTTGTGGGGGCGCTCGATGATCACGCGGCTCACACCGGCCTGCTTGCATTCGCTGAAGATGAATTCGCGCATGCGGATATCTTCAAGAAGCAGATCGCCGAAATCCTTGGTGTCCGCATACCAGCGGCTGTCCCAGGTGCGGTTGATCTGCAGGCGCATGCCAATCGGATTGACTTTCTGTCCCATCAGGCTTGCTCCTCGACTTGACGCACCTTGATCGTGATTTCCGAAAACGGCTTGACGATGCGGCCGTAACGGCCCCGCGCCCGCGGACGGCCGCGTTTCATCACCAGGTTCTTGCCCACCCAGGCTTCGGCAACGATCAGCTCATCCACATCAAGCCCGTGGTTGTTTTCGGCGTTGGCGATGGCCGACTGCAGGCATTTCTTCACATCCTGCGCGATCCGCTTTTTCGAGAAGGTAAGATCGGCCAGCGCCTTTTCCACCTTCTTGCCACGGATCATTGCGGCCACAAGATTGAGTTTCTGCGGGCTGGTGCGAAGCATACGGGCTTTCGCCATCGCTTCGTTGTCGGCCACGCGGCGGGGGTTCTTTGCCTTGCCCATGACTTACTTCCGCTTCGCTTTCTTGTCGGCGGCATGACCATAGTATGTGCGCGTCGGCGAAAACTCGCCGAACTTCATACCGATCATGTCTTCCGAAACGTTGACAGGGATATGCTTGCGGCCGTTGTAGACACCGAACGTCAGCCCCACGAACTGGGGCAGGATCGTCGAACGGCGCGACCAGATCTTGATGACTTCATTGCGCCCGGACTCCCGTGCCTTCTCGGCTTTCTTCAGCACGTAGGAATCAACAAACGGGCCTTTCCATACAGAACGCGGCATATCAGCGGCCCTTCTTCTTGGCATGGCGGGAACGAAGGATCAGCTTCGAAGAAGCCTTCTTCCTGTTGCGGGTGCGGGCGCCCTTTGTGGGCTTGCCCCACGGGCTGACCGGGTGACGTCCGCCCGAGGTGCGGCCTTCACCGCCGCCGTGGGGGTGATCCACCGGGTTCATCACCACGCCGCGCACCTTCGGGCGACGCCCCTTCCAGCGGTTGCGGCCTGCTTTCCCGAGGTTCTGGTTGCTGTTGTCGGGGTTCGAAACGGCACCCACGGTGGCCATGCATTCCTGACGCACCATTCGCAGTTCGCCCGAAGAAAGACGGATCTGGGCATAACCGCCATCGCGGCCCACGAACTGGGCATAGGCACCGGCGGCACGGGCAATCTGCCCCCCCTTGCCGGGCTTCATTTCGATATTGTGCACGATCGTGCCGATCGGCATGCCGGTGAAGGGCATCGCGTTGCCGGGCTTCACATCGGCTCTGGCGCTGGCGACAACCGTGTCACCCACGGCCAGGCGCTGCGGTGCCAGAATATAGGCCTGTTCACCATCCTCATAGCGGAGAAGAGCAATGAAAGCCGTGCGGTTGGGATCGTATTCGATCCGCTCCACCGTGGCCGGAACATCGAATTTCCTGCGCTTGAAATCAACGATGCGATAGAGACGCTTCGCGCCGCCGCCGCGGCGGCGCATCGTGATCCGTCCGGTGTTGTTCCGGCCGCCCTTCTTGGTCAGCCCCTCGGTGAGGGATTTGACAGGGCGCCCTTTCCAGAGCTCCGAACGGTCGATCAGCACCAGCCCGCGCTGGCCCGGCGTCGTCGGCTTGTACGACTTGAGTGCCATGCTTCCTGTCTTCCGTCTTGCTTTGGCCCGCTGGGGCCGGGTTGAAAATGCACGGCCCCGAACGCGCCGGGGCCGAAAGATTCGGCGCCTTTTATCAGAGGCCGGTGGTCACGTCGATAGTGCTGCCTTCCTCAAGCGTGACATACGCCTTCTTCACATCTTTCCGTTTGCCGGTCCGGCCACGAAAGCGCTTCGTCTTGCCTTTGGTGATAGCCGTATTTACCGCCTTCACCTTGACACCGAAAAGCGTCTCCACCGCCTCCTTGATCTGCGGCTTGTTCGCATCCATCGCCACCTCGAACACCACGGCGCCGTTTTCCGATGCCATCGTGGCCTTCTCGGTGATGACCGGCTTGCGGATCACGTCGTAAAGTTTGTGTTTCTCGCTCATTTCAGACGAGCCTCCAGTGCTTCAACCGCTGCCTTCGTGAGCACCAGCGTGTCACGGCGCAGGATGTCGTAAACATTGGCGCCGATCGAAGGCAGCACATCGAGGCCATCGATGTTGCGGGCCGCACGGGCGAAGTTTTCATTCACCTCGGCCCCGTCAATCACCAGCGCGCGCTTCCACCCGAGGTTCTTCACCGCCTTTGCCAGAACCTTCGTCTTGGCTTCCTTCAATTCAGCCGCGTCGATCACCACAAGCTCGCCGGCGCGCACCTTGGCGCTCAACGCATGGCGCAGGCCCAGCTTGCGGAATTTCTTCGGCAGATCATGGGCATGGCTGCGGGGCACCGGCCCCTTGTAGATACCACCCTTGCGAAAGATCGGCGCATTACGGTCACCATGACGGGCGCCGCCGGTGCCCTTCTGGCGATAGATCTTCTTGCCCGAGTAACTGGTTTCGCTCCGGGTCTTGACCTTGTGCGTGCCCTGCTGCGCCCTTGCACGCTGCCAGCGCACAACGCGGTGCAGGATGTCGGCGCGCGGCTCAAGGCCGAAGATCTCGTCATCGAGATCGATCGAACCCGCCTTCTTGGCATCCAGCTTGATTACGTCCGCTTTCATTCCTCATTCCCTCCTTCCGGAGTTTCCGCCGGAGCGCCCTGGTCGGATTCGGCCGCAGTTGCGGGTTTGGCCCTGGCCGTGGTTTTCAGACCAGCGGGAAAAGGCACGCCTTCAGGCAGCTTCTTCTTCACCGCATCCTTGACCGTAACCCAGCCCCCCCTGGAACCGGGCACCGCGCCCTTCACCATGATCAGGCCGCGCTCGGGATCGGTGCGCACCACCTCAAGGTTCTGCGTGGTTACCCGCACCGCACCCATATGACCGGCCATCTTCTTGCCCTTGAACACCTTGCCCGGATCCTGGCACTGCCCGGTCGAACCGTGGCTGCGGTGGCTGATCGAAACGCCATGGCTGGCGCGCAAACCGCCGAAATTGTGCCGCTTCATGGCACCGGCAAACCCCTTGCCGATCGAGGTGCCGGAAACATCAACCTTCTGCCCTTCCACGAAATGCTCGGCCGAAATCTCGGCCCCCACTTCCAGAAGGTTCTCGGGCGCCACGCGAAATTCGGCTATCTTGCGCTTGGGCGCCACGTTTGCCTTGGCAAAATGGCCGCGCATCGCCTTGGATACCCGCTTTGCCTTGGCAGTGCCGGCTCCCAGCTGAACAGCGGTGTAACCATCCTTTTCAGCCGTACGCCGCGCGATGACCTGAAGATTGTCGAGTTGAAGAACGGTAACGGGAATCTGCTTCCCGTCCTCCATGAACAGGCGGGTCATGCCCACCTTCCTTGCAATGATACCAGAGCGCATCTTCCCGTGCCCTCCTTAAACCTTGATCTCGACATCGACACCGGCCGCCAGATCGAGCTTCATCAGCGCGTCCACGGTTTGCGGTGTCGGATCAACGATATCCAGCAGGCGCTTGTGCGTGCGGATCTCGAACTGATCGCGGGATTTCTTGTCGATGTGCGGGCCCCGCAGCACCGTGTATTTCTCGATCTTGTTCGGCAGCGGAATGGGCCCGCGCACGGTGGCGCCGGTCCGTTTGGCGGTGTTGACGATCTCCTGCGTGCTGGCATCCAGAACGCGGTAGTCAAAAGCCTTCAGCCGAATGCGAATGGTCTGACTTTGCATCTTGTTGGCCTTTCGCGGCGTTGGAGTTGATAGGTGGAGCGAAGATCATTCCCCGCCCCACGTCGAACCCTGAGTTCCTTACTCGATGATTTTCGAGACGACGCCTGCTCCGACGGTGCGTCCGCCTTCGCGGATGGCGAAGCGCAGGCCTTCTTCCATGGCGATCGGCGCGATCAGTTCGACCGTGAACTTCAGGTTGTCGCCCGGCATCACCATCTCGGTGCCCGCGGGAAGCTCCACCGTCCCCGTCACGTCCGTCGTGCGGAAATAGAACTGCGGACGGTAGTTCGCAAAGAACGGCGTGTGACGCCCCCCCTCTTCCTTGGTCAGGATATAGGCCTCGGCCTCGAACTTCGTGTGCGGTGTCACCGATCCCGGCGCGCACAGAACCTGACCCCGCTCAACTCCGTCGCGGTCAATGCCGCGCAGAAGCGCGCCGATGTTGTCGCCCGCCTCGCCGCGATCCAGAAGCTTGCGGAACATCTCGACACCCGTGCAGGTCGTCTTCACCGTCGGACGGATCCCCACGATCTCGATCTCGTCGCCAACATTGATCACGCCACGCTCCACACGACCCGTCACAACCGTGCCGCGGCCCGAAATCGAAAACACGTCCTCGATCGGCATCAGGAACGGCTGGTCAATCGGACGCGCAGGCGTCGGGATGAACTCGTCAACCGCCTTCATCAGTTCGCGGATCGAATTCTCGCCAATCTCCGGATCACGACCCTCAAGCGCCGCAAGCGCCGAACCCTTCACGATCGGAATGTCGTCGCCAGGAAAATCATACGAACTCAGAAGCTCCCGGATCTCCATCTCGACAAGCTCAAGAAGCTCCTCGTCGTCAACCTGATCAACCTTGTTCATGTAGACAACAAGCGCAGGAACGCCCACCTGACGCGCAAGAAGAATGTGCTCGCGCGTCTGCGGCATCGGACCGTCAGCCGCAGAAACCACCAGAATCGCGCCGTCCATCTGCGCAGCACCCGTGATCATGTTCTTCACATAGTCCGCGTGACCAGGACAGTCCACATGCGCATAGTGACGGCCCTCCGTCTCATACTCAACATGCGCCGTCGAAATCGTGATCCCCCGCGCCTTCTCCTCCGGCGCTCCGTCAATCTGGTCATACGCCTTGAAATCGCCAAAATACTTCGTGATCGCTGCCGTCAAGGTCGTCTTCCCATGGTCAACGTGACCAATCGTGCCAACGTTAACGTGCGGCTTCGTACGCTCAAACTTTTCCTTTGCCATGATGGCCTCCTGTCTTTGGTTGAGGGGGGCGGCCCGGCCGCACCCCGATCCGATTAGGCGTATTTCGCCTGAATTTCTTCCGCGATGTTCTGCGGCACCGGCTCGTAATGGTCGAACAGCATGGTGAAGTTCGCCCGCCCCGAGGACATGGAGCGCAGGGTATTGATATAGCCGAACATGTTGGCCAGCGGCACGAAGGCGTTGATCACGATCGCATTGCCCCGGGTTTCCTGACCCTGCACCTGGCCGCGCCGGCTGGTGAGATCGCCGATGATATTGCCGGTATATTCCTCCGGCGTCACCACCTCGACCTTCATGATCGGCTCCAGAAGCTTCGGCCCGGCCTTCTTGATACCCTCGCGCATGGCCTGACGTGCGGCAATCTCGAAGGCGAGGACCGAAGAGTCCACGTCATGATAGGCGCCATCCACCAGCGCCACCTTGAAATCGATCACCGGGAAACCGGCCAGCGGGCCGCTGTCCATCACCGACTGTATCCCCTTTTCGACACCGGGGATGTATTCCTTCGGCACCGCACCGCCCACGATCCGGCTTTCGAAACTGTAGCCTTCGCCGGGCTCGGTGGGCTCGATCTCAAGCTTGACACGGGCGAACTGGCCCGAACCGCCCGTCTGCTTCTTGTGGGTGTAATCCACTTCGGTCTTGTGGCTGATGGTTTCACGATAGGCCACCTGGGGCGCACCGATATTGGCCTCTACCTTGAATTCGCGCTTCAGGCGATCAACCAGGATATCGAGGTGCAGCTCGCCCATCCCCTTCATGATCGTCTGACCCGATTCAAGATCGGTTTCCACGCGGAACGAAGGATCCTCGGCGGCCAGGCGCGCAAGGCCCTGGCTCATCTTCTCCTGATCGGCCTTGGACTTCGGCTCCACCGCGATCTCGATCACCGGATCGGGGAAGGTCATGGTTTCGAGCACCACCGGTGCCTTCGGATCGCACAGCGTATCGCCGGTGGTCGTATCCTTGAGCCCTGCCAGCGCGATGATGTCGCCGGCGAATGCCTCCTCGATCTCTTCACGATTGTTCGAGTGCATCATCATCATGCGGCCGATACGCTCTTTCTTGCCCTTGGTCGAGTTCAGGATCTGATCGCCCTTGGCGAGCGTGCCCGAATAGATGCGGGTGAAGGTGAGCGAGCCCACGAAAGGATCGTTCATGATCTTGAATGCCAGCGCCGAGAACGGATCGTCATCATCTGCACGGCGGGCGATGTTACGGGTTTCGCTCTCGTCGCCCGGCTCGAAGCCCATGTAGGCCGGCACGTCGAGCGGGCCGGGAAGATAATCGATCACCGCATTCAGCAGCGGCTGCACGCCCTTGTTCTTGAAGGCCGAGCCGCACAGAACCGGCACGAAGGCCATCTCGAGCGCCCCCTTGCGGATCAGCCGGCGCAGGGTTTCGACATCGGGCTCTTCGCCTTCGAGATAGGCTTCCATCGCATCGTCGTCCATCTCGACGGCGGTTTCGATGAGCTTGCCACGCCATTCCTCGGCCTGATCCTTCAGGCTGTCGCGCACAGGGCCACGCTTCCAGCTTGCACCAAGATCGTCGCCCTTCCAGACCCATTCTTCCATGGTGATCAGATCAACGATGCCCTCGAGATCGTTCTCGGCACCGATCGGAATCTGCACCGGGGCCGGGGTGGCGCCGGTGCGATCCTTGATCATGTGAACGCAGTTGAAGAAATCGGCACCGATCTTGTCCATCTTGTTGACGAACACGATGCGCGGCACCTTGTAGCGATCGGCCTGACGCCAGACGGTTTCGGTCTGCGGCTCGACGCCCGCATTGGCATCAAGCACGGCAACGGCGCCATCGAGAACGGCAAGCGAACGCTCCACCTCGATGGTGAAATCCACGTGGCCGGGGGTGTCGATGATATTCAGGCGGTGCTTGGGCGTCTGGGCCGATTTTCCATCCTCGGTGCGCTCCCAGAAAGTGGTCGTCGCGGCCGAGGTAATGGTAATACCCCGCTCCTGCTCCTGTTCCATCCAGTCCATCGTGGCGGCGCCGTCATGCACCTCGCCGATGTTGTGGCTTTTGCCGGTATAATAGAGAATCCGTTCGGTAACGGTGGTCTTGCCGGCATCAATGTGGGCCATGATACCGAAGTTGCGGTATCGTTCGAGGGGATATTCGCGTGCCATTTTTTCCGGGCCTGTAGCTGAGGGTTACCAGCGATAATGGCTGAAGGCCTTGTTGGCCTCTGCCATCTTGTGAGTATCTTCGCGCTTCTTCACGGCAGCGCCGCGGCCGTTGACCGCATCCAGCAGTTCACCGGCAAGGCGTTCTTCCATGGTGTTTTCATTCCGGTTGCGCGCGGCCTGGATAAGCCAGCGGATCGCCAGGGCCTCGCGGCGCTCGGGGCGCACTTCCACCGGCACCTGATAAGTGGCACCGCCAACCCGGCGCGAACGCACCTCGACGGCGGGCTTGATGTTGTCGAGCGCCTCGTGGAACACCTCGACAGGCGCGCGCTTGATCTTCGCTTCCACGCGGTCCATCGCGTTATAGACGATCTTTTCGGCAACGGCCTTCTTGCCGTCGATCATCAGGTTGTTCATGAATTTCGAAAGCACGCGGTCGCCGAACTTGGCGTCGGGCAGGATCTCGCGTTTCTCTGCGGCGTGACGACGGGACATCTCGCTCTCTCCTTATTTCGGGCGCTTGGCGCCGTATTTCGAACGACGCTGGCGGCGGTCCTTCACGCCCTGGGTATCAAGGACACCACGCAGGATGTGATAACGCACGCCGGGAAGGTCCTTCACCCGACCACCGCGGATCAGAACCACCGAGTGTTCCTGAAGGTTGTGGCTTTCACCGGGAATGTAGCTGATCACCTCATAACCATTGGTCAGGCGCACCTTGGCCACCTTGCGCATGGCCGAGTTCGGCTTTTTCGGTGTTGTGGTATAAACGCGCGTGCACACGCCGCGTTTTTGCGGGCAGCCCTCGAGGTGGAGCGATTTCGAGCGTTTCACTTTGGGCTGCCGCGGCTTGCGGATCAGCTGTTGTATTGTTGGCATTCCGGTCGTTCCCCGTGTTGCACCACATTCATTCCGTCGCGCGGAGGGCAGCCCCCGCCATGTTCAGCGCGCCCCGCACAGGCAAAGCGCAAAAACCGCGACGCCCCCTTCTTGCGCGGGCGAGGCGGTGGGTATCCAGAGGATCGGGGCCCAAGGCCCGGATCATGACCACTACAGTTCTGATACAGGAATGGGGAAATCCCCACATCCAAGTGCGCGCCGTATATGGGGAGTCGCGCCCCTTGTCAACACCACCTCCCACCCCTGCCGGCGGAAAAGGGCAGGTTGTCAGCCGCGCCGCATGATCCGCCGGCCCCGGATCTCGCGGTAAAGCGTGAAGAGCCCGGTTGCCACCACAACGGAACTGCCCGCCACGGTCAGCCTGTCGGGCCATTCGGCAAAGAACACATAGCCCAGGACCAGCGCCCAGACGAGGCTGGTATAACGAAAGAAGGTTACCACACCGATATCTCCGACCCGCATCATCATCACGCTCAGGAGAGAGCCCGCAACGATGAATGCTGTCGCAAGTCCGAGAAGCCCCGCGCTCGGGCCGGAAAGCGGCTGCCATTCCTCGAAGAACACACCGGCCAGCCCCGCAAGTCCCACTGCGGCGGCGGTGAGCAGCGCCACCAGAACCGAGGGCATCTCGGGTGCCATGCGCCGCACCAGCAGATCGCGCAACGTGACGAAACCGACCGAAGCCAGCGCATAGAGCGAATAGACGGTAAATCCCTCCACCCCCGGGCGCACGATCAGCATTACCCCGGCAAAGCCGATCAGGATCGCCAGCAGCCGCCGCCAGCCGACCCGCTCGCCCAAGAACAGCGCCGCCCCCAGCGTGACGGCAAGCGGCAGCGCCTGCAGAATGGCAATCACGTTCACAAGCGGCATGTTGAACAGAGCCTTGAAATAGAACAGCGCCGCCGCAGCCTCGGCCACAGCCCTGAGGCCGGCAAGGCGCCACTGATCGGCACCCGGCCGCAGCCGGAAAGCCCCAAGCCGCCACGCCAGCAGGGCCAGGATCGCCGTGGTCAAGATGCCACGCAGAAAGATCGACTGGAAAAGCGGCAGCTGGCCTGCCAGGCCCTTCATGCAGGCATCATTCAGCGTATAGGCCGCCATCGTGCCCATCATCAGAAACGCGCCATGAATGTTGCCGGAAGACCTGTGCATGAGATTCGATTAGCAGGGCCCGGAAGTATATGCCATGCAGATCTTGTGATGGCCATCCATCAGAATCCATGATCCCGGAGCCATACGAAAAAGGCCCCGCCGCTGGCGGGGCCTTCCCTGACAGGCACAAGCTCGCGGGTGTTACTCTTCGCGGCTTTCCGGTGTATCCACCAGGCCGCTGTCGATCTCTCCACCATCGATCATGCCGTCTGTCATCTCGCCGACCGTTCCGGCAGCGACCGGCGCATCCTCAGCAGGAGAAACCAGCGCCGCCGCGGCCTCCGCCTCGGCCTTGCGGGCCTCGATCACCTTCTGATCACGCCGCTGGGCAATCTTGCGAATCTCCTGGCTGGCACCACCGGTGCCCGCCGGGATCAGCCGCCCGACGATCACGTTCTCCTTCAGACCGATCAGCTTGTCGCGTTTGCCCTGCACGGCAGCCTCGGTCAGAACCCGGGTCGTTTCCTGGAAGGACGCGGCCGAGATGAACGAACGCGTCTGCAGGCTGGCCTTGGTGATGCCCAGAAGCACCGGTTCGGCCCTGGCCGGACGGCGGCCTTCGGCGATCGCCTTCTCGTTGGCGACATCAAGCTCGGCCTTGTCCACATGCTCGCCTTTCAGCAGGGTGGTCTCGCCACTGTCGAGAACCTCCCATTTCTGCAGCATCTGGCGCACGATCACCTCGATGTGCTTGTCGTTGATCTTCACGCCCTGCAGGCGGTATACGTCCTGCACTTCGTCGATCATGTAATCGGCAAGCGCCTCGACCCCGAGGATCGACAGGATGTCATGCGGCGCAGGATTGCCATCGACGATGTAATCCCCCTTGCGCACGAAATCGCCTTCCTGCACCGGGATGTGCTTGCCCTTGGGCACCATGTATTCGACCGGCTCCTGGCTTTCGTCGGCCGGTTCGATGGTGATGCGGCGCTTGTTCTTGTAGTCGCGCCCGTAACGGATATAGCCGTCGATCTCGGCGATGATGGCATGATCCTTGGGGCGGCGCGCCTCGAACAGTTCGGCCACACGGGGCAGACCGCCGGTGATGTCCTTGGTCTTGGCGCCCTCACGCGGTATGCGCGCGATCACGTCACCGGCTTTCACCTCCTGGCTGTCATCGACAGACAGGATCGCATCCACCGACATCGGATAGGTTGCCGGGTTGCCGCTTTCAAGACGAACCGGATCGCCGGTTTCGGGATCGACAATGATGATCTCGGGCTTGAGATCACTGCCCTTCGAAGCCGAACGCCAGTCGCTCACGATCTTCTGGCTCATGCCGGTCGCATCATCCAGTTCCTCGCGCACCGAAACGCCGGGAATGAGATCGACAAGCCTGACGATCCCGTCCTTCTCGGCAATGATCGGAAGGGTATAGGGATCCCATTCGAACAGCCGCTCGCCCCGCCTGACCTTCTGCCCGTCCTTCACAAGCACCTTCGAACCGTAATTCAGCTTGTGCGTGACAAGCTCCTGATCATTGTCATCAACTATGGCGATCTGCATGTTGCGCCCCATGACGATTTCCTCGCCCGAGGTGTTTTTCAGCAGATTGGCATTCCTGAACACGATCCTGCCTTCGTTCGATGCCTCGATGAAGGACTGCTGCGCCCCCTGCGCGATACCGCCGATGTGGAAGGTGCGCATGGTAAGCTGGGTGCCGGGCTCGCCGATCGACTGGGCAGCAATGATACCCACGGCTTCGCCCTGGTTCACCAGTGTGCCACGCGCCAGATCGCGGCCATAGCACATGACACAAACGCCTTCCTCGGCCTCGCAGGTCAACGGGCTGCGGATACGAAGGCCCGAGATGCCCGACTTCTCGATCGCATCGGCCCCGTGTTCGTCGATCATCTCGTTCCTGGCAACCAGGATCTCGTCCGAGCCCGGCACAAGAACATCTTCCGCGGCCACACGGCCAAGGATGCGCTCGGCAAGCGAAGCAACGATCTCGCCATCGTTGACGGCCGCCTTTGCGGTGATCGCCCGGTCGGTGCCGCAATCGTGTTCGCGCACGATGCAGTCCTGCGCCACATCCACGAGGCGGCGCGTGAGATAGCCCGAGTTCGCGGTTTTCAGCGCGGTATCGGCCAGGCCCTTGCGCGCACCGTGGGTAGAGTTGAAATACTCCAGCACCGTCAGGCCTTCCTTGAAGTTCGAGATGATCGGCGTTTCGATGATTTCGCCCGACGGCTTGGCCATCAGGCCGCGCATGCCGCCAAGCTGCTTCATCTGCGCCGGCGATCCCCGCGCACCAGAGTGGCTCATCATGTAAACGCTGTTGGGCTCAAGCTCCGAGCCGTCCTCGGCAAAGTGCACGGCCGACATTTCCTCCATCATGGCCGCGGCCACCTCGTCGGAACATTTCGACCACGCATCGATCACCTTGTTGTACTTCTCGCCCTGGGTGATCAGGCCATCAAGATACTGTTGTTCGTATTCCTTGACCAGTTCGCGGGTCTTGTTGACGATTTCCCACTTCTTCCGGGGGATTACCATGTCATCCTTGCCAAAGGAGATCCCCGCCTTGAAGGCCTCGCGGAAACCGAGCGCCATGATCTGATCGCAGAAGATCACCGATTCCTTCTGTCCGCAGTAGCGATAGACCGTATCGATCACCTGCTGCACCTCCTTCTTGCGCAGAAGGCGGTTCACCAGATCGAAGGGCGCCTTGGAATTGCGTGGCAGCAAGGCACCAAGCAACGTTCGGCCCGGCGTGGTCTCATAGCGCTTCATGACCACATTGCCCTCTTCATCCACCTGCGGAAGACGGGCGGTGATCCTTGCGTGCAGATGCACATCGCCCATGTGCAGGGCATGCTCGATCTCCTCGATGCCGACAAAGGTCATGCCTTCGCCCTTCATGCCCTTGCGTTCCATCGTCAGGTAGTAGAGCCCCAGGATCATGTCCTGCGACGGCACGATGATGGGCGAGCCGTTGGCGGGCGACAGAACGTTGTTGGTGGACATCATCAGCACCCGTGCTTCCAGCTGGGCCTCCAGAGAAAGCGGCACGTGCACGGCCATCTGGTCGCCGTCGAAATCAGCGTTGAAGGCGGCACAGACCAGCGGGTGAAGCTGAATCGCCTTGCCCTCGATCAGCACCGGCTCGAAGGCCTGGATGCCGAGACGGTGCAGCGTGGGCGCGCGGTTCAGCAGCACCGGGTGCTCGCGGATCACCTCGTCGAGGATGTCCCACACCTCGGGGCGTTCCTTTTCAACCAGCTTCTTGGCCTGCTTCACGGTGGAGGAAAGCCCCTTGGCCTCGAGCCGAGAATAGATGAAGGGCTTGAAGAGTTCGAGCGCCATCTTCTTGGGCAGACCGCACTGGTGCAGCTTCAGTTCCGGCCCCGTCACGATCACCGAGCGGCCCGAGAAATCAACCCGCTTGCCCAGCAGGTTCTGGCGGAAACGGCCCTGCTTGCCCTTGAGCATGTCGGAAAGAGACTTCAGCGGCCGCTTGTTGGCGCCGGTGATGACGCGGCCGCGACGGCCGTTGTCGAACAGCGCATCGACCGATTCCTGCAACATCCGCTTTTCGTTGCGCACGATGATATCTGGCGCGCGCAGCTCGATCAGCCGCTTCAGGCGGTTGTTGCGGTTGATCACTCGGCGATAGAGATCGTTGAGGTCCGAAGTGGCGAAGCGGCCGCCATCAAGCGGCACCAGCGGGCGCAGTTCGGGCGGAATCACCGGGATCACCGTCATGATCATCCATTCCGGGCGGTTGCCGCTTTCGATGAAGCTCTCGACGATCTTGAGGCGCTTGATGATCTTCTTGGGCTTCAGTTCGCCCGTAGCTTCGGCCAGATCTGCGCGCAGGCGCTCGGCCTCCGCCTCAAGATCGATCTGGCTCAGCATTTCGCGAATCGCCTCGGCGCCGATGCCCGCCGTAAAGGCATCCATGCCATAGGCATCCTGGGCATCCATGTATTCTTCTTCCGAAAGCATCTGGCCGTAGCTCAGATCCGTCAACCCCGGCTCGATCACCACGTAATTCTCGAAATAGAGGATGCGCTCGAGATCGCGCAGCGTCATGTCGAGCATCAGGCCGATGCGCGAGGGCAGGGATTTCAGAAACCAGATATGCGCAACCGGCGCGGCCAGTTCAATATGCCCCATACGCTCGCGGCGCACCTTCTGAAGCGTCACCTCGACGCCGCATTTTTCGCAGACGACGCCACGATACTTCATGCGCTTGTATTTGCCGCACAGGCATTCGTAATCCTTGATCGGCCCGAAGATGCGGGCGCAGAACAGGCCATCGCGCTCGGGCTTGAAAGTGCGGTAGTTGATGGTTTCGGGTTTCTTGATTTCGCCGTAAGACCACGAGAGAATCCGCTCGGGGCTGGCGAGCGAGATCCTGATCTCGTCGAATACCTTGGGCGGGGTCAGCGGGTTGAACGGGTTGTTCGTCAGTTCCTGGTTCATCTTGATTTCCTCATGTCGGCACAAAGGGGGAGAGGTGGCAGCCGCTTCCACCGGCGAAAGCGGCCCGGGATCGATCAGCGGATGATCCCGGTTGTGCGCCTCACTCCTCGTCCTCCTTTGCATCCAGGAGTTCCATGTTCAGGCCAAGCCCGCGCACTTCCTTCACGAGCACGTTGAAGCTTTCGGGCACACCTGCCTCGAAATTGTCCTCGCCCTTGACGATGCTTTCATAAACCTTGGTCCGGCCCGCCACGTCGTCTGACTTGACGGTAAGCATTTCCTGCAGCGTGTATGCCGCACCATAGGCTTCGAGCGCCCAGACTTCCATTTCGCCGAAACGCTGCCCGCCGAACTGAGCCTTGCCACCCAGCGGCTGCTGCGTGACCAGCGAATAGGGGCCGGTAGAGCGCGCGTGGATCTTCTCGTCTACCAGGTGATGAAGTTTCAGAAGATACTTCATCCCCACCGTTACCGGGCGCGCAAATCTTTCGCCGGTGCGGCCGTCATACAGCACGGTCTGACCGCTTTCGTCGAAACCGGCACGTTTCAGCGCATCGTTGATATCACTTTCCTTGGCACCGTCGAACACCGGTGTGGCAATCGGCACGCCCTCAGTCACGTTGCCGGCGGCTTCGAGAAGGCTGTCATCGTCCATCTTTCCGATGGTTGCCTCGTACATCTCGTCGCCATAGGCGTGCTTCATCGCCTCACGCACCGGTGCCACTTCGCCCGAGCGGCGGTATTCCTTCAGCGCCTCTTCGATCTGCTTGCCAAGCCCGCGTCCGGCCCAACCCATGTGGGTTTCAAGAATCTGCCCCACGTTCATGCGTGAAGGCACGCCAAGCGGATTCAGCACGAAGTCGACAGGCGTGCCATCGGCAAGAAACGGCATGTCCTCGATCGGCATCACCTTCGAGATCACGCCCTTGTTGCCATGTCGGCCGGCCATCTTGTCGCCCGGCTGCAGCTTGCGTTTCACGGCGATGAATACCTTGACCACCTTCATCACGCCCGGGGGCAGATCATCACCTCGGCGCACCTTTTCCACCTTGTCCTCGAACCGGGCATCCAGAGTGCGCTTCTGCGCCTCGTACTGAGCATTCAACGCCTCGATCTCGGCCGCATCCTTCTCTTTCTCGAGCGCAAGCTGCCACCATTGCCCGCGGCTGAGACTTTCAAGAAGCTCCTCGGTGATTTCCGATTTCGGCTTCACGCCCTTCGGCCCCTTCACCGCGACCTTGCCCAGCAGCATGTCCTTCAGACGCGCATAGATGTTGCGGTCGAGGATCGCCATCTCGTCGTCACGGTCACGCGCCAGACGTTCGATCTCTTCACGTTCGATCTGCAGAGCGCGCTCGTCCTTCTCGACACCGTGGCGGTTGAATACGCGCACCTCGACCACGGTACCGAAATCGCCCGGCTTCACACGCAGGGACGTATCGCGCACGTCGCTGGCCTTTTCGCCGAAGATGGCGCGCAGCAGCTTTTCCTCGGGCGTCATCGGGCTTTCGCCCTTGGGGGTGATCTTGCCTACCAGGATGTCACCCGGGCCCACTTCAGCACCGATATAGACGATGCCGGCCTCGTCAAGGTTGCGCAGCGCCTCTTCACCCACATTGGGAATGTCACGGGTGATCTCTTCGGGGCCAAGCTTGGTATCGCGCGCGGCCACCTCGAATTCCTCGATATGAATCGAGGTGAACACGTCATCGCGCACGATACGCTCGGAAATCAGGATGGAATCCTCGTAGTTGTAGCCATTCCACGGCATGAAGGCGACAACCACGTTCTTGCCAAGCGCCAGTTCCCCCAGATCGGTTGAGGGGCCGTCGGCGATCACTTCGCCCCTCTCCACCCGATCACCCACCTTCACCAGCGGGCGCTGGTTGATGCAGGTGTTCTGGTTCGAGCGCTGGAACTTGCGCATCCGATAGATATCCACCCCCGGATCGCCCGGCTGCAGGTCTTCGGTAGCACGCACCACGATACGGGTGGCATCCACCTGATCGATCACGCCCCCGCGCCGCGCCATGATGGCCGCGCCGGACCCCCGCGCCACGACATTTTCCATGCCGGTACCCACAAGAGGAGCTTCTGCCTGCAGAAGTGGCACCGCCTGACGCTGCATGTTCGAACCCATCAGCGCCCGGTTGGCATCGTCGTTTTCAAGGAAGGGAATCAGTGCGGCAGCCACCGAAACCAGCTGCTTGGGGCTCACGTCGATCAGATCCACGCTTTCGCGGGGGCTGAGCTGATATTCGCCCGCCTTGCGGGTGGACACCAGTTCGTTGACGAAACGGCCATCTTCATCAAGTGTCGCATTGGCCTGGGCGATCACGTGACGCTGTTCCTCGGTGGCCGACATGTAGACGACCTCATCCGTCACCTGCCCGTTCTTCACCCGGCGATATGGCGTTTCGATGAAACCATACTTGTTGACCCGTGCAAAGGTGGCGAGCGAATTGATCAGACCGATGTTCGGACCTTCCGGCGTTTCGATCGGACACATGCGGCCGTAATGGGTGGGGTGAACGTCGCGCACCTCGAAGCCCGCCCGCTCGCGCGTCAGCCCGCCCGGGCCCAGCGCCGAAAGCCGGCGCTTGTGGGTGATTTCGGAAAGCGGGTTGTTCTGATCCATGAACTGGCTGAGCTGCGAAGAACCGAAAAATTCGCGTACTGCCGCCGCCGCCGGTTTGGCGTTGATCAGATCCTGGGGCATCACGGTATCGATCTCCACCGAGGACATGCGCTCCTTGATGGCCCGTTCCATGCGCAGCAGGCCCACGCGATACTGATTTTCCATCAGTTCGCCCACCGAACGCACCCGGCGGTTGCCGAGGTGGTCGATGTCATCCACCTCGCCCTTTCCGTCGCGCAGCTCGACCAGCGCCTTGACGCAGGCCACGATGTCTTCGCGGTCCAGCGTACGCTGGGTATCGGGCTTGTCGAGATCAAGGCGCATGTTCATCTTCACCCGGCCCACGGCCGAAAGATCATAGCGCTCGCTGTCGAAGAACAGCGTGTCGAACAGCGCCGAGGCCGCTTCCACGGTGGGCGGTTCGCCGGGGCGCATTACGCGGTAGATATCCATGAGCGCGGTTTCGCGGTTCATGTTCTTGTCCACCGCCATGGTATTGCGGATGTAGGGGCCCACATTCACATTGTCGATGTCAAGCACGGGAATGTCGGTGATCCCCGCATCCAGCAGTTCCTTCAGGGTGCCGCCGGTTACTTCGCCGTCCTTGTCCACCTCCCAGGTGAGTTCGTCGCCAGCCTCCACATGGATCGCACCGGTTTCTTCATTGATGATATCCTTGGCGGCGAACTTGCCGATCACCTCGTCGAAGGGCACCAGAATTTCCTTGACCTTGCCCTCGTCGACCAGCTTCTTCACCTGGCGCGGCGTCACCTTCTCACCGGCCTCGGCGATCACCTCTCCGGTTGCGGCATCGATGATATCGTAAGGCGGGCGGGTACCGCGGATGCGCTCTGGAAAGAACTTCGTGCGCCAGGCTTTCTTCTTCTTGTCAAGCTTGTAGTGCACCGTGTCGTAATAGGCATCCATGATACCTTCCTGATCAAGGCCCAGCGCATAGAGAAGCGTGGTAACCGGCAGCTTGCGGCGGCGATCGATGCGCGCATAGACGATGTCCTTGGCGTCAAATTCGAAATCCAGCCAGGAGCCGCGATAGGGGATGATACGGCAGGCGAACAGCAGCTTGCCCGAAGAATGCGTCTTGCCCTTGTCGTGATCGAAGAAAACACCGGGCGAGCGGTGCATCTGGGAAACGATGACCCGCTCGGTGCCATTGATGATGAAGGTGCCGTTCGGCGTCATCAGCGGCATGTCGCCCATGAACACGTCCTGCTCCTTGATGTCCTTCACCGATTTGGCGCCGGTTTCCTCGTCAATGTCGAACACGATCAGGCGCAGTGTCACCTTCAGCGGCGCGCTGTAGGTCATGTCGCGCTGCTGGCACTCCTCGACATCGTACTTGGGCTTCTCAAGCTCGTATTTCACGAATTCGAGCACCGCGGTCTCGTTGAAATCCTTGATCGGAAAAACCGACTGGAACACACCCTTCAGGCCCTCGCCATCCTGTGGCTCGGCCTGATCCCCGGATTTCAGGAAAAGGTCATAAGAGGATTTCTGGACCTCGATCAGATCCGGCATTTCCAGGACTTCGCGGATCTTGCCGTAACTTCTGCGGAGCCTCTTCCGGCTAGCGTAGGAATTCGCCATTCTAGATGTCACCTTTCAGTTTTTCGCGGGCATACCCCTGCTGGGCAACAGGGCCGTGCCGCACACGAAACGGTGGATTTGCAGGATCCCTTCCTGCAGGCCATCCCACCGGCCTGCGCCCGATCCCGCGAACCGCACCTTGAACAAACCCCGCCAGCAACGGAGCCTCATCAAGACGGGTTCGGCAGGAGCCGGGATTTCCCGCCTCCTGCCTTGATTGCCAACACGAGGGCGCATTGCGCACCCCGGCAGATCACTTCACTTCGACTTCGGCACCAGCTGCTTCCAGCTTGCCCTTGATCTCTTCGGCTTCTTCCTTCGACACGCCTTCCTTCACGGCCTTGCCGCCGGCTTCCACCAGCTCCTTGGCTTCTTTCAGTCCAAGACCGGTGATCGCGCGTACTTCCTTGATCACGGCAATCTTCTGACCGCCGGCCGATTTCAGGATCACGTCGAATTCGGTCTTTTCCTCGCCGCCGCCGGCTTCACCGCCAGCGGCCGCACCGCCGGCAACCATGACGGCGCCGCCTGCAGCAGGCTCGATGCCATATTCGTCCTTGAGGATGTTTTTCAGTTCCTGCGCTTCGAGAAGGGTCAGGCCCACGATCTCTTCAGCGAGTTTCTTCAGGTCAGCCATTTTACTGTTTCCGTTCTTTAAGTTGTGTTCCAACGCCGGGGGATGCCCATGCGCCGGTCTCGTTGTTGCTTCAGGCGGCTTCGCGTTCTTCCAAGGTGGAAAGAATGCCCGCGATGTTGCTTGCCGGTGCCCCGATGGCGCCGGCGATGTTGCCTGCCGGTGCCCCGATGGAGGCCACGATCTGGGCAATGAGCTCTTCGCGCGACGGCATGGCGGCGACAGCCTTCACACCTTCGACATCAAGCACATTTTCACCCATTGCACCGCCAACGATCTCGAGTTTCGAGTTCTCCTTGGCATATGCATGCACCACCTTGGCGGCGGTGACCGGGTCTTCCGAATAGGCGAGCACCGTCATGCCGGTGAGGAAGTCAGCAATGCCTGCGCAAGGCTTCCCCTCAAGGGCAATCTTGGCGAGCCTGTTCTTGGCAACACGCACGGCTCCGCCCGCCTCACGCATGCGGCGACGCAGATCCTGCATTTCAGCAACCGTGAGACCGGCGTAATGTGCAACCACAACGACGCCAGAGCTTTCAAAGATCTGGCCGAGTTCCTCGACCACTCTCTCTTTCTGTGCTCTATCCACAGTTTCACTCCAGGTTTGGAGGGCTTGCGCCCTCCGGCTCGGTTATGCCCCGCCTTGCGGCAGGGCGTTCGGGTCCAGTTTCAGGGTCCCGAGGCCAGATCACCCGAGGTCCTCACCCCGCGCTCATGTCTCGTTCCCCATCTCGGGAAGGACTTCCGGGAAAGGTTTGCGCCTTTCCCCGCCCTCCGTCTCGGACAGGACGGGGCCTTACGGCCCCGCCACCCGCCGGGCGCGGAACGCCCGGCGAATTCGGTTCAGCTGCCGGTGGCCGAATCGAGATCCACCGACACGCCCGGCCCCATGGTGGAACTGAGCGCAATCTTCTTCATGTAGGCCCCCTTCACACCCGAGGGCCGGGCCTTCTGCACCGCATCCACGAAGGCACGGACATTTTCGGCCAGTTTCTTCTCGTCGAACGAAGCCTTGCCGATCCCCGCATGGACAACACCGGCCTTCTCGACCTTGAACTGCACCTCACCACCCTTGGCGGCCTTTACCGCCTCGGCGACATCCATCGTCACGGTGCCCACCTTGGGGTTCGGCATCAGGTTGCGCGGCCCCAGAACCTTGCCCAGACGGCCGACGATCGGCATCATGTCGGGCGTGGCGATACAGCGATCGAAATCGATCCTGCCGGCCTGCACGGTTTCCATCAGATCTTCGGCACCCACGATATCGGCGCCTGCCTTCTTCGCCTCTTCGGCCTTCTCGCCACGGGCAAACACTGCCACCCGCACATCCTTGCCGGTGCCGTTGGGAAGCGAAACCACGCCGCGGACCATCTGATCGGCATGACGCGGATCAACACCCAGGTTCACCGCGATCTCGACGGTTTCATCGAACTTCGCCGTTGCGTTTTCTCTGACCAGCTTCACCGCCTCTTCCACCGAGACGTTTTCCTTGCCGGCAACGGCGGCCTTCGCGGCCTTCATGCGTTTTCCAAGCTTTGCCATCGCCGTTACCCCTGCACCTCGATGCCCATCGAGCGGGCCGTTCCCAGAATGATCTTCATCGCCGATTCGATGTCATTGGCGTTCAGATCCTTCATCTTGGCCTCAGCGATCTCACGCACCTGCCTGGTGGTCACGGTGCCGACGGTTTCGCGGCCCGGAGTATGCGCACCGGACTTCACCTTGACGGCCTTCTTCAGGAAATAGGACGCAGGCGGCGTCTTGATGTCCATGGTAAAGGACTTGTCCTGATAATAGGTGATGATCGTCGGGCAGGGGGCACCCGGCTCCAGATCCTGCGTCCTGGCATTGAATGCCTTGCAGAATTCCATGATGTTGATGCCGCGCTGCCCAAGCGCCGGCCCCACGGGCGGGGACGGATTCGCCTGACCTGCGGGCACCTGCAGCTTCATCGTGCCTGCGAGTTTCTTGGCCATCTGGCCTTCTCCTTTCATTCACCACCCCCGGGCGCGCCCGGCGGCCTTGCGGTTAGTGGTCCGGCCGGTCACGCGCGCGCGCCGCACCTCCCACGGGGTTATAATCAGGATTCCTTCGTTACCTGATTGTATTCCAGCTCGACCGGAGTTGCCCGGCCGAAAATCATCACCGACACCTTGAGACGCTGATTTTCCTCATCCACGTCCTCGACGGTGCCATCGAAGCCCTCGAAGGGGCCATCGGTAACCCGAACCTTCTCGCCAACCGAGAAGGAAATCAGCGTGCGCGGCGATTCCTGACCTTCCTCGACCCTATTCAGGATCTGGTTCACCTCGGCATCGCGCATCGGAATCGGTTTGCCCTGCGTGCCAAGAAAACCCGTTACCCGATTGATCGAGTTGATCAGGTGATAACCCTTGTCGCTCATCTCCATGCGCACCAGAACATAACCCGGCATGAAGCGGCGCTCGGTTTTCACCTTCTTGCCACGGCGCACTTCGATCACCTCTTCGGTGGGCACCAGAACTTCCTCGATCTCGTCCTGAAGGCCCACCTCTTCGGCGGCGCGTTTGATCTGTTCGGCGATCTTTTTCTCGTAGTTCGAGAGAACGCTCACCGAATACCACCGTTTTGCCATAGCTGCTTCAGCCCTCAAGACTTCGGGCGAACCCGAAAAGATTGCGTGTTTTCAAGCGGTCAGACCGCGCCTTCGCAGAACAAAAAACAGCGCGCAACCCGAATCATTGCACGCCTGTTGTGATGCTGCCGCCCGCATTAGCCCCGAAACCATCCGATTTCAAGCCTGTCGGCGGCAAATTTTCAGCCGGCCGCATCAAGGATCATCTGCAATCCGCCCTTGATCAGAAGATCGACGATCGAAAAGAACAGCGCGGTAAGCGCGGCCATGACAAATACCATGATCGTGGTCAGCAGAACTTCCCGGCGGGTCGGCCATACGATCTTCGCGGCCTCGGCGCGAACCTGCTGAATGAACTGAAGCGGATTGGTCTTGGCCATTTCGACAGATACCTGATTGATACGGACCTTGGGCAGATACGCCCAAAACGAATGCTTTTCAAGAGACGAAAACCGATACCGCCGAACGGCCCGGCACCCCGCACCGACATCACCGGCAAAACAGACCTGGCAGGGGTGGAGGGACTCGAACCCCCGACCCTCGGTTTTGGAGACCGATGCTCTACCAACTGAGCTACACCCCTCCGGCCAGTCCGTTTGCTATGCCCTATCCCACCTGAAATCAAGAGCGGTTTTCACCTGCTCGGCGATTCCGAAAGCGATATCCGCGCCACCATCCGGGCATATCTCCTGAACACGGACAGCTGAGCGCATTCACAAGGAAAACAGGGGCGCGCCGGGGTGCGGCCCTGCTCACGGCCGGACAGCCGCCTCGGTCCGGTCGCAATACCAGCGCCCCCGCCGGCTCTGTGCCGGGCCAAAGGGGCCTGTGCCCGGCAGCCCGAAAAGATCCGACGCATGTCATGTACGCCGACTATTGCCCGGAAAAGCCCCCCGACAAGAAAGCGGGGAAGAAACCGCCAAGGGGAAAGGGCCCGCCGAATGGCGGGCCCCTGCGTCTTGCAGCACCAGGCGGTGCTTACTCGATGATTTTCGAGACGACGCCTGCTCCGACGGTGCGTCCGCCTTCGCGGATGGCGAAGCGCAGGCCTTCTTCCATGGCGATCGGCGCGATCAGTTCGACCGTGAACTTCAGGTTGTCGCC